>Ga0209777_10000109_pt1 | contig 137806 bp, 120 predicted proteins | sample FrelakmetHBP12HB_FD_187147 | JGI IMG/M metagenome (GOLD analysis project Ga0209777, IMG submission 187147) | Freshwater lake sediment microbial communities from the University of Notre Dame, USA, for methane emissions studies -HBP12 HB (SPAdes)... | ecosystem: Environmental > Aquatic >... | reverse complement strand
GTCATGCCCGCCCGCATCCGTCTGGATCAACCCGCCCAAGGACAAGAGTCTCAATGTCGTCGAGCAACCCCCTCGGTTGCTCTCTAATTTCCAAGAGGTACTGTCTCAAAGTGTTTGACAACTTCCGGCACGATATACTACTCTCTCAGATTGAACAGGCGACCGACTATTCATGGCTCAATCCCCTCGGACTAGCGTCCACTCCATCGCTCCGGGGTTTGTTGGATTCTCTGCAATGGCCACTACCCCTCAAATGCGCATCCGACGAATCCCGCGGCAGCAGATTCCCTTTCAAATTCTGGGAAGCAGTCCACGCTCCCCATCCATTGTCAATATCACGCAAGATCTACGCGATATGTAATCTATCACCAGCTGGGTATATGTGCAAGGATTATTGGGAAGAAGTTGGAGTGCAAGATCTCGCGGAATGGCTGAATCCGGGTCAAAGAGCCTTGACTGAGAGCCTGTGCACGCCCCCGAGCCCAAGGAGTCAATCCAAATACTGCAGTCGTTGTGCTCTCCGGCTTGAATATCCTTTCAACGACAACCGGGACATCATCCCTTCTTCTTGTAGATGAAGCAGTCGCGATCTATACTGACAGATATGTTTGTGAAGCAGGATGCCGACATGGCTGAGATTCAGCTCTACACCAAGAATGCCACCTCCGGGCTTTGATCCAGGCATTTCAGCGGGTGTTGACTGCTGAGTCTTTGCTGAGCTGGGGTTGAGGTATCTCTCCGTAGATTGCCCAAGCGCCCGCTTCCCATCAGCCGCTAAATCCTGTACCCTACACACCATACGCTGTACGCGGTCCTATGCTGACACTGATCAACACCAATCGTATGCAGCCGTCGATCTCGCCGATCGGCCTGGAGTATGTGGCCTCTGCGGCCAAGGCCGCCGGCCTGGACGTGGACATCCTGGACCTTGGCCTGGCCGACGATCCAGCCAAGGCCCTGGTTGGCTATTTCCAGACTCACGCACCTCGCCTGGTGGGTCTGTCGTTCCGAAACATCGACGACTGCTTCTGGCCCAGCGCCCAGTGGTTTGTGCCCGACCTGGCCCAGACCGTCAGGACCTGCCGCGCCCTGACCAACGCCCCGATCGTGATCGGGGGCATCGGCTTCTCGATCGCGGCCCGGCGAGTCGGCGAATACACGGGCGCGGACTTTGGCATCCGTGGCGACGGTGAATCGGCGATCGTTGCGCTGTACCAGCAATTGCAGGGTTCTCGGCAATTCGATCGAGTAGAGGGCCTGATCTACTCGGCCGAAGGCCGCGTGGTCGCCAACCCTCCTGCCTGGCCTTCGCCGCTGTCGGTCCCGCCCAGACGGGACCTGGTGGACAACGTCACCTACTTCCGCAGGGGCGGCCAGATCGGATTCGAGACCAAGCGTGGCTGCAATCGCCCGTGCATCTACTGCGCTGACCCTGTGGCCAAGGGAACGACCTTGCGTCTGCGGTCTCCGCAGGAGATCGCAGACGAGGTTGAGGGCCTGATTGCACAGGGCATCGACGTGCTCCACACCTGTGACGCAGAGTTCAATGTCCCGCGCCAGCACGCAGAGGCCGTATGCCAGGAGTTCATCCGCCGCAGACTGGGCCTGCGAGTGCGGTGGTACGCCTACCTGTCGGTCACGCCGTTCGACCAGGACCTCGCGGCAGTCATGCGCAGGGCCGGGTGCGTAGGCATCAACTTCACTACAGATGCGGCCTGCCCAGCCATGCTCAAGACCTATCGCCAGCCCTATACGAGGGAGGCGATCGCAGAGGCCGTCCGGCTCTGCCGGGCCAACGGCATGGCCGTGATGACGGACATGCTCCTGGGCGGCCCGGGCGAGACGCCCCAGACCCTCGCCGAGACCATCGCGTTCATGAAGCAGGTCGGTCCCGACGGCGTTGGCTGTGGAGTCGGCGTGCGGATCTACCCGGAGACGGAGATGGCCCGCATCGTGGAGTCCGAGGGGGACCTCGCGGCCAACCCGAGTATCCGACGCAAGTACACTGGTCCGGTGGACTTCTTCCAGTCGACCTTCTACATCTCGCGTCACCTCGGCCCCAATCCGGCCCGAGTGGTCAAGGACCTCATCGCAGGCGACGGCCGCTTCTTTGAGCCCATGGAAGAGGTCCCAGCAGGTCAGGCCGGCCATGCAGACTCCAAGGACCACAACTACAACGACAACACCGAACTCGCAGACGCCATCGCCGCAGGCGCTCGGGGCGCCTACTGGCACATCATGCTCAGACAGCGTGGGCTTTGTACGAAGTAACCTATGGCCAAGACCGCCTCAGGACTCCAGAAGATCCCAGGGATCGGCCCTGCCATGGCCAGGGACCTGGAGAGTATCGGCGTCGACTCGATACGGAAGCTGAAGGGTGCCGATCCGCAGCGACTGTACGACAAGCTGTGCCGGTTCAAGGCACAGCCGGTTGATCGTTGCGTGTTGTACGTATTCCGGTGTGCCGTGTACTACGCCTCCAATCAGGGCCCTGATCCGGACCTGCTGAAGTGGTGGAACTGGAAGGACCGGTCCACATAGGCGCCCATGCCCAGATTCGTCATCCAACAGCATGACCGGCAAGGCGAACCCACCCACTGGGACCTGATGCTCGAAGACGGCGAGGTCTTGAGGACCTTTCGCCTGGACCAGTCTCCTGCGGAGCTGCTCAACCGCCCGGCCAAGGCCACACCCATACAAGACCATCCGATCCGGTTCCTGACCTATGAAGGCCCGGTGAACAAGGGCCTAGGCCGCGTGGAGATCGCGGAGAGAGGGACATACAAAACCCTCGCCCGAGGGGACGACTCCTGGGAATTGGAGCTGGATGGGCAAATCCTGAAAGGCCGGTTCAGCCTGAGTAGTCTCGGCCCGGATTCCTGGGAATTGAGCAAGACGTGACCCTTCACGCGTTCTGGCCTGCCTCCAGCTCTTGTCTCCTCTTGCGCAGGGCCCCCAGGATCTTCTCATAGGCCTCTTTGGAGGCGGCAGGCAGTAGGGCAACATGTCTCTCCAGGGCCAAGATATTCCCGGCAATATCCTGGATGGAGTCAACATCTCGGATCGCCTGGATGCAGGACTCCAATGCCACAGCGGGATTGCCTGCAAACAACTCTGCCAGGCCGTAGATCTCTCCCTCAACCGATTCAGGATCCAGGGCCATGGCCTCTTCCACGTCTCGTGTGAATCGCCCGAGGTCCCCTCGACTCTGAAAGCTCACAAGACCACGGCGACTCAAGGCTAATGCCCTCACCGAATTGGCCGTCTTCGACATCCCGATCACAGCCGTCCAATCGGCCATGGCCCTCTCGTGCTCGTCTCTATCTCCCCAGACAAGTCCGCGATTGAACAGGGCGTAGGCCTTCTCCTCCGCTGGTGCATCCGGCATCTCGATCAGAGTCGTATAGTCGGCCACCGCCTTCTCACGCTCACCCTGCCTGCCCCAGGCACAACCACGATAGAACAGGGCCTCGGCCCTCTGCCCCATCGGTTCGTCCGGAACAAGTCCGCTCTGTTCCATAGACCGCCATTTCCCGTAAACAGCTCCCACGGGATGGTATCGCCTTGCTGACTCTCCACCGGCTCCGCGACTCCCGCGTCGCCTTGGTCAGCCCATGCAGCTTATACAGGATCTCTCTACCCTGTGCAACAGACAAACCAGGAGCCCTTCTTTCGGGGAGGGCAAGAGCCATCGATTTGGCAGTCTGGTCTCCCTCGGCCAGTAGTAGTGGCGTCTGTTTCCGCCTTGCTATTCCACCCCGGCCTACGTATGCTGCTGTGCACGGCCGGCATGACTGCCCGACTTGACGGGCAGCAGTTGGTCCTAAGGATCCGGCCATGATGACCACCATCAACAAGACCCTTACCGAAAAGATCGCCTGGATGGTCCACCGTATTGCGGAGTCGTTCCATCCGCAGAAGATCATCCTGTTCGGTTCCTATGCCCGCGGGACGGCCACAGATGACAGCGACGTGGACCTGCTGGTCGTCATGGAGGTCAAAGGAGCCAAACGCCAATTGACCACGGAGATCGATCTGGCCCTGGCCGACCGGGAGCTGCCTTTGGACCTGCTCATAGTCAGGCCTGACGAGATCTGTAAGTACAAGGATATCGTCGGTCATATCCTGTACCCGGTGTTGCGGGAGGGAAAGGTGGTGTACGACTCCACCGCCTGATCTGATCCACCTCTGGGAGATGAGGGCGTCAGGGCCATTACGGAGGCGTTTGACAGGCGGCAATGGCATCAAATGTGAGCACAGACTCGGAATTTCCCGGATTTCCTGCATTTTCCGGGTGTATTCTTGCTTGACAGGCGAGGCAGAACCCGATATTGACACCCATAGTTCCACCTTGGCTCAGTGGGACTCGTTGCGTAACGGGCTGTTTCCTCGAATATTGTTTGATACAAGGAGAGTGCGTAATGGCCACGAAGGAAGCACTGGCAAAGCCGATGACCAAGAGTGAGATCGTGTCAGGAATCGCCGAATCGACTGGATTGACCAAGAAGCAGGTCGCCGCCGTGTTCGATGCGATGGCCGCTCAGATCAAGAAGAGCCTCGGAGGCCGCGGCCCTGGCGCGTACACCGTACCAGGTTTGATGAAGCTTGCCGTGGTGCGAAAGCCGGCAACAAAGGCTCGCAAGGGCATCAATCCCTTCACAGGTGAAGAGACCATGTTCAAGGCCAAGCCGGCCCGGAACATTGTCAAGATTCGCCCACTCAAGAGCCTGAAGGACATGGTCTAATCGCTGCAGGATTCAGTTTGGCCGCGGACGAGAGGGGGCCGTATCTTCAGTCTGACTGGAGACGCGGCCCTCAAGCCGCTCAAACCACCGGCAGGGATGGCAAGCGGTTGAGAGGTCAGCTTGAGATGCGGCTTGGTGTCCCCCCGGGTCTTCCACCGAGCGATGAGGGTATGTGACTACTTCTGCGGCGCAGCCCACTCGACGGCGTTGCGGAGGATCTGCTGCACGTTCGGGTCGAAGTAGTGCTTAAGCGTCTCATGGCCGGTCTGCAGGTAGAACACCTTGCCCTTGCCGATCGTCCAACAGAGGCCCTGTCGTGCCTTCTCCGTGTGGCCATCCTTGAACGTGTACACGCACTCCAGTGGCACAGCCTGCGGTTCCGGCACCGCATAGGGCTCGGAGTATCGCTCAGTCGGGCCAAGGTCGAAGCTCTTGGGCAGGCCCTTGCAAGATCGGGTGGTTCGGGTCCTTGACCGTGATCGTCACGTTGGCGTCCACCACGTAGGCCCCCCACGTGCAGGGCGTACCCATCAACGCCTTGTTCGGCTTGGCGAAGTGCGAGGAATGCAGTGAGACGAAGCCCATGCCGCCTTCCTTCACCCGCTTGACGATGCGGGCAACCGTCGCGTCGGTCACCTGGTCGTGCTTCTGGTGGCCCCACCACACCAGCACGTCGGTCTTCTTGAGTACCTCCTCGCTGACGCCCTGGTCGGGCTGGTCGATGCTGGCGAGAACGACGTCCCAGTCCTTGAGGGATTTCAGTGCCTCGCCGACAGCGCCATTGATGTCGTGCGCATAGACCTCCTTGGGCGCGGTCCCCTCGGACCACACCACCACCTGTCGCTTGGCAGCCGATGCGTCTGAATTCAGGAACGATCCGATCGCGACCGTCATGGCCACGACAACTACTCTGGTCTTCATCATGGGGTTGGCTCCTTTTTGATAGTCAAGATGTTAAATGGTTAGATCGTTAGATAGGCAAATAGTTGGGCTGCCGAACCGCCAATCTTGCTGGAAGGACGCCCCTCTGACCTTTTAACCATTTAACCTTTCAACCATCTAACTGTTAGTCATCAAGTAGGAGCTCAAGCGTATCAAGCCCCCAGGATCCTGTCAATAGACCGATCGCCAGCTCACACATGCTCTGAGAGCCGGCGATCGGTGTATCGAAACACCGCGTCCCTGACACGGTGGATGTCCGCCGTGTCAGGCAGCAGGCTCAAGAGCTGATCGAGGTACCCCTGTTGGCGCATCCTCTGCAGCGTGACAGGGAAGTTCACGTCGTACACCCAGCCAAGTTGCATGAGCTTGAGGTCATTGAGCGTGCGGAGCCGGTCAAACGCAACAGACCGGCCCTCCAGCGTGGCCTGGAGGACCTCCGGGGTGCACGACGGCTCGTCCGGGAACCGCACGCCCAGGTCGTGGTGGGCTGGGTCCTTGTGGTAGTCCCTGTAGGCCTCGATCGCGAGCCGGTAGATGTCAAGCTTGTCGCAGTCCCGGATCATCCGGGCAAAGAGCAACCGCTGCCCAGCCAAGCCCTCAGGCAGTTGCCGGGCCCCGTGCAGGCGGATCGCCGTGTCCGCCAAGTCCCGATCGGACGGATCGAGAGGGTCCAGCACCCCATGCCTTTGCAGGACCTCCACACCCAGGGCTGCGTGGTCCACGCTCTGGGAGTCCCTGTAGGTTCTGTACGTGACGAACTGCTCGAACCGCCCCACGTCGTGCAACAGGCCTATCGCCTCCGCCAGCACCTGCCCCCCAGACTCTGGGACCAACTGGCTCGCCAGATCCAGCATCAATGCCCGCACGCGGCGGGAGTGACACTCCTTGTACTGCAGGTTCGCGTTGATGTAGGAGTCCTGACCGTAGAATCCGGCCACGTACCGGTCAAACCACTCAGCGATAGGAACCAATTGTTGAGTCAGCATCGGCCATCCCTGAATCAACTCAAAGGGCCGACAGTGTACAGGGCCAGTTCGGTCGGGTCAATCCTCGTGGGGATTTGGCATGGCTCGCCCAGCCTGGGCCTTCGAAACCGGCCCCTTCAAAAGGCCGTGCCGCGGGGTATAATCATGGCCGACGTACAGGGACTCCTGTCACTTACCGGTAGACTGTTGCGTAAGGGGTACGGAGCACTGCCGTCCAGTTCCGGGTTATCCGGGTGAACTAGAAACCACTGGTTGGGAGGCCTTGGGATGCCTACAGTAAAGGAAGTGGTGGTCCGCAAACCCACCGAGCAGGAGAACAAGACCTGCAAGAACTGGCCCATCTGGCGGTGTGAACCCAGCACGTTCGACTGGGTTTACACCGAGACCGAGACCTGCCTGATCCTTCAGGGCAAGGTGATGGTGACAGACGGCAAGAACTCGGTCAGCTTTGGCCCCGGAGACCTGGTGATCTTCCCCAGGGACCTGGAGTGCACCTGGCACGTGCACGAGGGCGTGGTCAAGCACTACAACTTCTCCTGACGCCATCCGGCGTGGCCCCAGGCCAAGACGCACCGCCTCATGCCCACAGACCGCAAATGGTCCGTCCTGCTCGCCATAGGCGTAGGGACCTTCATGACCGCGCTGGACAGCAGCGTGGCCAATACCGTGCTGCCGGTCATCGCCCGTTCGTTCCATGCAGACGTGGACACGGTCGAATGGGTGGTCACGGTCTACCTGCTGGGCATCAGCGGCCTGTTGCTGACCTTTGGGCGCCTGGGCGACATCCGCGGCCACCGGTCCGTGTACCTGTGGGGCTTCGGGGTCTTCGTGTCGGCGTCTGCGCTATGCGGATTTGCGCCCTCGGTCGCAGGCCTTGTGACCTTTCGGGCAGTACAAGCCATCGGTGCGGCCATGCTCATGGCCAATTCGCCGGCCATCCTGATCAAGCACTTCCCCTCCAGCCAACGGGGCCAGGCCCTCGGCATCCAGGCCACCATGACCTACCTCGGCCTGTGTGCGGGGCCGTCCCTGGGCGGCTGGCTGACCGGGCAGTTCGGCTGGCGAGCGGTGTTCTACGTCAATATCCCGGTGGGACTGGCAGCCCTGGTGCTGAGCCTCCGGTATGTAGGCGACGACCGACCCAGCGAGAATGAGACGCCGCAGCGATTCGACCTGGTCGGTGCAGCGACGTTCATGGGAGGACTGGTTGCGCTCTTGCTGGCCCTCAACCAAGGCCACGCCTGGGGGTGGACGAGCCCTGCGATCGTGGGGTTGTTAGCGGTGGCCTCTGTGTTGTTGGCCTTGTTCCTGGCCCTCGAGCGTCGGGTCCAGGGCCCGATGCTGGACCTGGGCCTGTTTCAGGTCCGGGCCTTTTCTGCCGCGACCGTCAGTGCCGTCCTCAACTACCTGTGCACGAGCACCGTGACCTTTCTGCTGCCGTTTTACCTGATCCATGCCCGCGGCCTGGGTCCTGCGGCGGCCGGCGCGATCCTCACGGCCCAGCCCCTGGCCATGGCCCTGACCGCTCCCCTCAGTGGAACCCTGTCGGATCGCCTCGGCACCCGGCTCGTGGCCACGCCGGGTATGGTAATCATGGCGCTCGGTCTGTGGATCTTGTCGAAACTGGGGCCCAGTTCGCCCGTCTGGCACGTGACAGCCGGCCTTGCGGTCGTGGGTCTTGGGACCGGGGTATTCATCTCCCCCAACAACAGCGCACTGCTGGGTGCAGCGCCGCTCGACCGTCGCGGCATCGCCTCCGGCGTATTAGCCACGGCCCGCAACGTGGGCATGATCGTGGGCATAGGACTGGCAGGCGCGATCCTGACCACGGCCCAGGCCAGGTCGAGTGATCCTGTCGGCGGAACATGCGGCGGCGTCCACTACGCATTCCTCTTCGCCGCAGGAGTGGCGGTCCTCGGCACCTTCACCTCAGCCGTTCGCGGCCAGACTACCCCTTCTTCCCGTAGTACTCCGCGTAGCTGATGAGCCGGATGGCGCGGCGACGGACCGCCTCCCTTGCCTTGTCACTGGTGAAGGCCCGGGTAACTCCAGCACGATCCGCGGCCACGTTCTCATACCCAACGTGGCCGATGCCCTGCATCTCCGGCGTGTCGAGGCCTGGGTGGTCCACGAAGAGCCACGTCCCTGGCGTGAGGTTCTCAATCATCTGTACCATGGCCGCCTCTTTCTGCTCGGGCGTTGCGTTCGGCCCGCCCAGGTACCCGGCGGGTCTGGCCCCAGGGGCCTCCAGGGGCAGGCGGTACTCCCTTGAGAGCCTCTCCACGATCGCCAGCAACTGGGGTGTGGCAGTGGGCGTGTTCATGTGGGAGCTCAGGTGGGAGACGTGGGGAATGTCCGCTACCGCCAGCTCGATCTGCGCCCGCAGCTCTCTCTCCACCTCGTCGAGCCTGGGGTTGGCCTCGAGGAAGCCCGTGTTGGGCGGGAAGTCCGGGCGCTGGCTGGTTGCCGGATAGAAATGGCCGTGCTTATCCACGAGGCTCAGGGCATGGGTCACAGGTCCCCACTTGTAGAACTGCCACTCGCTGGTCAACGTCAGGTGCACGCCCACGTCCAGGCTGGGATTGTCCTTGAGCATCCGGACCGCCTCCGTATACCACGGCCCAGGGACGATGACCTCCACGCTCTGCACGATCCCCTTGCGGAAGCACTGGATGCAGGCCTCATTGGCTGCGTGGCACGAGCCCATGTCGTCTCCGCGGACGATCAACCGGATCTCCTTGTCCTGGGCCGCGCCGGTCTGCCCAAGGGCCGTCCCGGCCGCGAACCCAACGAGCGATACTGCAATCAACCTGTACATCGAATCTAACCTCCTGACATCGGATTCTGTGCTGCCTGTTGTTCGGACGGCCTACTGGGATACGCCCTTCAGGGTCCGTACTCCGAACACGCCGCCTGCCGTGTTGCCGGGGTGGGCCTGGAATCTCACCGTGACCTTGTCCTTGGCGCCAGTCAGCTCCACGGGAACCGGATAGGTGACGTCGTAGAACGACTCAGGGTGGCTGCTGTCCAGCGACGTCGTGGCGATCTTCTGGCCATCCACAAGCACGTCGAAGGTCCGGTCTCCGACCTCCTTGCCCCAGTAGGTCACAGACAATACCGTCACCTGGTCGGGCAAGACCTTCAGGTCAAAGGAAAGCCAGCCATCCGGGGCGTCACGCCAGCGGCGCTGCGTGTGCTGCCCATAGGCGCCGAAGCCCGTGTTGCTCCGCTCTGCCTTCAACTGGTGCGCGGCCTCAGAGCCCGCTTCTCCAATGTCCACCTTGTCCACGGTGCGGGCGTCCAGGGCCTGCCGGCTGGCCTGCTCTGCCTGTCGCTGGACCTTCAAGTCGGACCACTGCGCGGGCGTGAGGACGTCCCAGTACACGCCATAGCGGCGATCGTGCAGACTGTAGAACGGCTTGAGGGACACGTCGCGGGGCTGGCCTACGCCCACGAGCCTGAACTCCAGGGGCTTGGCCGTGGCCGCAAGCCACTCTTGGACAGGGCGATCCCCTGTGACCAACACAGGCACATAGTTGGGGTCTTGGGCTGCGGGGTCGTCGGCGGGACCGAGGTCCCCTGCCAGCAGGATCGGCCCCTTCAGAAAGGCCACTCGCCGCGGATTGTCCGGCAGGGTCTCTACACGCAGCACCAGGGGGAGCTTCAGTTCCACCCCATCGCCTGTCTTCCACTCGCGATCCAGGACCACGTAGCTGCCGGGCTGGCCGGTGAGAGGTGACCTCTTGCCGTTGACGGAGATCACCATGCCCTCCGTGGCCCAATATGGACAACGCAACGCAAGCCTGACCCTCGCGGGCCTGTCACATCGGAAGGAAAAATGCACGGTGTCTGCCTCGGGGAATCGGGTCTCCTGTCGCACGGTCAGGCCCCTGGCCTTCCACTCCACCTGCGACGCGATGTAGAGGTTCACAAACAACGTATCCGACGAATGGGCGTAGATCCACTCGCCGTGGCGGGCGTAGGAGTCAAACCCACTGCACGTGCAGCAGGCGAAGCGGTCATAGAGCGTCTCATAGGGCTTGGCCCAGCCTGCGGACAGCGGTACGTAGTAGCAGACCCGGCCGTCGCGGGGATGCTGCGCAGCCAGGACGTGGTTCCAGAGGATACGCTCCATGAAGTCGCCGTACTCAGCCCTGGGCTCTATGGCCTCCAGCAGGCCGGTCAGGCGGACCATGTTCCAGGCGTTGCAGGTCTCCGTGGTGTTTGCCCCAAGCCGGTCGTTGAGCCTGTCCGGAGGGCCGAAGTGCTCGCCGAAGCTGTTGTCGCCCGTGACGTAGGAATGGTGATGGACTACGCGATCCCAGAAGAACTCGGCAGTGATCCGATCCATGGGATCGCCGGTGTACGGATACCGCGCAGCCAGGCCGCTGATCTTGGGGAACTGGGTGTTGGCGTGCTTACCGGGCAGGATGTCCTCGCCTCGGGAGAGCGGATCGAGGATCGCCTTGTGGTGCCATCGCTTGGACATGGCCATGTATCGGGCATCCCCGGTGTCTACGTACAGATCGGACAAGACCCAGTTCATGCCCCCAAATTCGCAGGCCATGATCTGCTGCATCTGGTCGTCGCTGAGGGCTGACATGTGCCCTGCAAGCCAGTTGGCCAAGGCCACCTCTATATCCAGGGCCTTTCGCTCGCCCGCCACGCGATAGGCGTCTCGCAGCCCGGAGAACAGCTTCTCCATCGCGTAGTACGGCTCGGCCTCACCGTTGAGTATCCACCCGTTCGTGAACCGGATGTCACCCCGCTCAATCTCAGAGAAGATACGCTTGCCGCTCTTGGTGGCCAGCAGGAATCCATTGCCGTTGGCCTTCTGGCAGGCCTCGAGTTCGTCGAGCATATACGTCACGCGTTCGAGGAAACGCCTGTCGCCTGTGGCCGCATAGAGTCTGGAGCAGCCGGACAGGTAGAAACCCGCGCCCACACCGGGCAGCTCTACGTCCTCCCACCCTGGATAGTTCTTGGCCCTGGGCTCCAGCCCCGCCTCCAAGCGGAATCTCGCAAGCAGACGGTCCGGCTCCAGACTCAGCAGGTACCTGGCGTGCACATCCTGTGAATCCTTGAATGGCCCGTCGAGCAATCGCACATCAGCCAGCGGAAAAAGCTCAGCCGCGGGTGGAACCTTGGGTGTGACGGCCCGAGGTGTCACGGGCTTGCGAGCTGGCGCTGGCTCAGCCAGGCCCTGCGATCCGGCGGCAATGCCGAGCAGCGTTGCGGCGATCCACGTGCATGTCAAAGGCTTAGTCTTCTGCCTCATCGAGTCTTACCTCCCAACCTGTTCCGGACAGGATCCGATTCCATCCTGCCTCTTTCTGGCACCTCCATTGTCCATAGAACCCGCCACGGTGCAAGCGTATGATTAGCGGGGGAGATAGAGATGACAAGCAGAGGCGACAGAAGTAGAAGCGTTCAGCATATAGCTTGTGGCGTGCAGGGCAATTCCCATGGCTGGCGGTGAAGGGTCAGTGCGAGGAGCGAACGGCGTGGCAATCTTCCCTTTCCCTCCGAATCGGGTGCCTGTGCCTTGGGAGTCACATCCGTGGCGAAGCTGTCTTTGAAGCAGACAGCGAGCGTCTCTCTCCTGTGCGGTACGATTCCAGGATCGTGCGAGAGAATGAACCAAACCGGCTCGCCCATCTGTTAGGCAGCCAAAGAACTCGCAGCGCTGGCTAAAACGTCGAACGCGTCGTTCTGGGTCTCGCGGATGCTCGCAAGCACTTGGTTGAGACGCTGTGGGTCGTTCAGGTCTTCTTGAGATGTTATACCAACGGAGCGGAACCATTTTGCCTGGATGAAAGCGGCAATCATGCCGGAGCTGCGAACCGACTCGTCGGCGGTCGCACGGGATGCAGCTTCTCCCTCGCCTAAGTTCCCAGTCCACTGCTTTGCGAGCGAGGCCGCACGCGGGTAGAGACGACGCAGCATTCCCCCGACGGCCAGTTCATCCTCGTTGGCTGCCAAACGGCGAATAACATTTGCCACCTGGAGGGCAAAACGCACGTTTTTGGAGTCGAAAGGTGTTTCATCTGAGAGGGGACCCGCTGCTTCGCCGAGCATCAGCCGAGCACGTTGTTCGCCGAGACGGACGCCAATCCAACCACCACGACCATAGCGAGTGATCTGTGCCGTGAAGTAGTCCATCGCGGCGCGAGCATCGCCCTTGGCGAGAAGGACAAGCCCGCGGGTCTCCACAAAGCCAGCCAGCAGTCCGTCCATTTTTGCCTCTGCCACGTTCAAGTAACGCTCCGCCTGGTCACAGAGGCGATTGCGATCCTCTTGGGACGAGTCCCGTTCCGCCTGCCAGAGGGCGATCATCGCCCGACCAAGCCGCTCGGCATCGCTCATCTCATCGAGTGCTCGCTCTTGGTCACGCGTCGCAGGACGCTGCTGCTCAGTGGGTTCCTTCTCGAATTGGACCCCGCCGCGCTCTACAGCCCATTCCCATCGCTGATCGAAATTGCGCAGACGGCCTTGGGCGAAGCGGTTCCCATCTTCGGCAGTCTCTTCCAGCAGTCCCTTGGCGCGGTCACGGAGCGAGATGTCATTCGTCCGTGCGCTCTTGATGAACCACACCTCGGCCAGTACACTCCGAGCGTACGGATTCTGCCTGTCGATGACCAGGGCTTCCTCAAGAAGTACCTCCGCTTGGTCAAGGTCGTCGAGATTAATCAGCAGGTCGCCCAGCCCAGTCCGGCAGACGGCGTCGCCTGGGAAGTCTCTGCAGGCTTGCTCGTAGACTTCGCGAGCCTCCTCCAGTCTTCCCATTTCCCGAAGTGTTTCCGCCAGGCTCGCCCTGCAGACCACATCTGAAGGGAAGTGAGCTGCAGCTTCGCGATAGACAGCCAACGAGGTCTCCAACTCGCCGTCGTCTCGCAACAACCGCCCGAGTTCACTCCGGACAAACGGGTTCCACGGCAATCGCTGCCTAGCCTCCCAGAGGGCGCCCATCGCTTTGGGCCGGCGGTCTGCTGCCCACAGGACTTGTGCGTAGGTAGTCCAGTTGTGTGGGTTTGTAGGCTCGCAGTCGAGCGCCTCCTCGATCCATGAGATCGCCAACGGGGCCTTGGTTGGGTCCACCGCGACGACACGCGACGCAAGATTGTTGAACGTCTTGACGAGAAACTCGGAATCACCGGTAGCCTGAGCGTAGGCTCGGTGGCGATCAAGAAACCGCTCCAATTCATCGGTTCCGCACAGATCGGGCTTCTCGGCCACTCTCTTCACCCAACCCTGCGATTCCTGGAGCGAGATGGGCCTTCCAGCGTGCTCGATACGGGGCCCCTGTTCTCTCAGTTCTCTACGCCAGCGAGGCAGAAGGGTCGCAAGCCAGTCGTCGATGTGTTGCTCTCGCCTGGGCATGCTGCTGACCACATCGCGCAAGCCTCGGACCCAATAGTCTTCGGTCCGGCGGTAGGCCGCGAAGACGCAACGAACAATCTGCTGCCATTCGTCACGCTCTACTACCTGACGACTCGCCAATTCCAGGAGGGCTTGGAGCAGACCCGCCGGAACGTCTGCCCCCGGATGACCTTGAGCATCCGGCATCTTGCGGAAACCGAGCAAACCGATGTCCCGGTAGAGCCGTTCTGGCATTTCCTCTCCGAGCACGAGGCGGCGCCACAGTTGGGAGAATCGCTGGTTGCTTTGGCAGTAGGCGAGCGCCAGCAGGTAGGAACCTTCCGGGTCACGATCCGACCCTTCATAGAGACCGCGGAGCCATAGCCGGATGCGACCATGTTCCTCTCGCAACAACTGTCCAGTCTGCGGCAAACCCAGTGTTGCGATCCCACGCAGGAACTCATCCAAGACCGCCGTCCACCGAGAAGGCGTCATGCTCTCCGGAACTCGCTGAAGAATCTTGTCCGCCAGCCATGTCTTAACCGCTGCATCGAGGGCTTCATCCCCCGGCTCGAAGGCCAGATCGAGCAGTTCCCCGATTGAGAGTTGGCTGACGGAACCGAGTGCGACCACGCCCCGGACGAGGCGATCCAATGCCTCAACGGGCTGCCTGTCAAAGTGCTCACGCCAAATCTGGAGGGCTTGGTTCATCATGGGACATCGGTCCGGAATTTCAGGTCTTGCTCCAATAGCTGGAAATGGCGTCGGCGCGCATCGGCGAGATGGGCATCGGCGATGGCATTGGTGATTTCGCCGACCATCGAGAAGTCGTCGAGAGCATACTCAATGCGAAAGTGCAGCAGTTCGGACGTGAAGTCCAAACCGTCTCCATCGCCAAGGCCGACCGTCGCTCCAAAACCGATCTCTTTATTCCCGACGGCACCTTGGGGGAACGGGAAGAAAGCTGAATTGGGTCCTCTGTGGGAACCGGCTTCCAGCACAGTCGGAACCGCCGCCCAGCCGTCAGTTCTTTCTTTGCGGGCTTCCCGCTCAGCTCGCGATAGATTGTAGCGCATGAGCACGACGGGGAGTGGGTTGCCTGGCGTGCCATCAAGGTGGGCGAGCCCGAGGACGTTGCGGATCTGCGTTGCCCAGTCAGGGAGGCTGAGAAGTGGTTCCACCTCGCCGAATGGAGCGGCAAACATCGGCCGAGCGTCGCGTTTGCGGTTCAACTCATTCACCCACCTCTCCAACCGGCTTCTCTCGTTAGGGTCGAATGGTTCCGGTCCTCTTCTCTTTGAGGCGAGCGTCCGCAATGCAGTGGCAAGCTCTATCGGCGAACTGAACCCAGCCTTCGCCAAACCGAAGAGACCCGAGACGGATTCCATCCGGACAACGTCCTGGTTTGATTCGAGGGCTAAGAGGTTGGGCTGGTTTGTCCCAGCGAAGGTGGCACAAGGCCGGGGTAACCGAGCAGGAACCGCGATTTTCTCGTTGAAGTGGTTTCCGAATGCCGAGAACCAAGAAACCAAGTCCCAAGCATAATTGGCCGCCGATGCTGCACGATTCTGGCTCAAGAAGTCCCTTTCTCGCTGATCGGGGACTCGCTCATCGAGTAGGAAGTTGACCGCAGGAGCCGACTCAGAGATCATCAGGCTCCGCGCGGTCTGCCGCAAGAATCCAGAAAAGTTGTGCTCGGTCTGAAACGCCATCTTGATTGCACCAAACCACCATTATTACGAGATCTGGCTGATGGAGCAAGGCCCTTTTTCGTCAACCGTCTAAGGAAAGCGGGCACCCTATGCACACCATTTCAGCGTACGGGGCCATGGTGAAAGCTCGGGTCGACAGCGCCGACACCACCCACAGCATCTGTTCACGTACCGCTGGCCCATTCTTCCCACTGTAGCTCGGGAACACATCGTATCTGATCGCTCCGCTCATACTTTCCTCATCATATCCCGCGTCCATCAGGGCTTCTGGTAATCTCAATGCCACACATGCCAAGCCCCGCGAACCAAGCCAGTCGCATTATCCCACACGGGCCACAAGGTGTCAAATCCAATAGTGCCTTTCGTAGAGGCCGGTTCTGCCGTCGCAACGGGCAGGGTGGGCCGCGCCCACCGTTCCAATGCCAGAATGAGGGACGGGAACGATTACCCCAAGGGTGCGGCGTCTCGATCCACTGGTCTGTCTTGCCTATCCCACTAATAAGCATGGTCTTCCTTGACCTGGACCGGTCTTGCGATAGGATCTGGAGGGTAGAGGAAGATTGCTTCGTCGCCCTTGAGGGGCCCCTCGCAATGACTGTACTAAGTCATCGCGAGACCTGCAGGGCAGGTCGTGGCGATCTCCATCTTTTGGGGCTCATGTGTGTCAACTTCCACTTGGAGTCTGAGCCAGGAGAAGCCTTCATGAGCAAGCCATTTCAGCCATCCATCTGGATAGTCGCAACCGTCATGCTCACATGCCGTTCGGCGGAATGTGCCACCTCTCGCCACGCCCAACTGGCCGAGGAGTACGTGCCCAGGATCGAGAAGATCCTCACGCAGAACATCGCCCCATTCTGGTATGGCAAGAGCCTGGACCGGGACAACGGTGGGTACATCATCAACTTCGGGTTGCATGGAGAATCCCTGGGCCCGGGTACCAAGATGATCGTCACGCAGGCCCGCATGGTCTGGCTGTTCTCCAGGATGGCCCGTGCGGGCTACAAGAAGGCCGAGTATCTCGATGCGGCAGACCTGGGCTTTCGCTTTCTGAAGGAGAAGATGTGGGACCCCAACAACGGCGGTTTCTTTTGGGAGGTGGATGTCACGGGCAACCAGAGGCTCAAGGCCGATAAGCACCTCTATGGTCAATCCTTTGCCCTGTATGCGATCTCAGAATACTACCTCGCCAGCCAGAAGAAAGAGGCCTTGGACCTTGCCACACGGCTCTTCAATCTGCTGGAGGACAAGGCACACGACAGGACCTACGGCGGGTACGTAGAATTCTACATGCCGGATTGGACACCAGCCCCTGCCGGCGAGCAATCCTACATGGGAGACCCGAGCGGCTGGAAGCTGATGAACACACACCTGCATCTGATGGAGGCAATGACCACCTTCTACCGGGCCTCCAGGCTGCCCCTGGCCCGCGAGCGCTTGCTGGAACTCATCTTCATCCAGGGCAACACGGTGGTCCGCAAGGGCCTCGGGGCATGCACAGACAAGTATGACCGCGACTGGACGCCCAGACTGGACGGCAACTATGCCCGTGTCTCCTACGGCCATGACATCGAGAACATCTGGCTCCTGATGGATGCCTGCGATGCAGCGGGCATCTCGAATTACCCCCTCATGGACCTGTACAAGACGCTGTTCGAATACTCACTGAAGTACGGTTTCGATGAGGCCAATGGCGGGTTCTTCTACACGGGCGGATTCAACCAGCCAGCCGGCGACCGCACGAAGTCCTGGTGGGTCCAGGCCGAGGCCCTGGTCAGCGCCTTACGGATGTATCGCGCCACGAACGATCCGAAATACCGCCAGGTCTTTGAGAAGACATGCGATTTCGTGGAAAAGAACATGGTGGACTGGGACAACGGCGAGTGGTACAGCAGCATCAGCCCATCTGGCCAGGCCCAAGGGCCCAAGGCCGAACCCTGGAAGGCCGGCTACCACGACGGCCGGGCCATGATCGAGTGCCTGGAGATACTGAGGAGCCTGTCTGAATAGCCGCTCCGGCTCTGTGCAGCTCGCTGTCGGGGCTGACTGCACAGTCTCACGCTGAACCATCCGGGCCCTACGCCCCTTGTTTTGCCCCAAAGGCCTGCAGGTAGATGGCCGCCTCCTTGATGCCGTCCAGCCCGATCAGGGCATTGACTTGATCGTCGAGGAACGCGCCTATGGCCACGGTCTGTCTATGGAACTGCTCGCCGATGCCCATGGGGTCCCATGATACCTACCAGAGGGGCCTTGCCGCAAGCCTTGTGTACGGTACACTATAGCGGTGCATCTTGGTTGCTATCGATAGATCGTGTCGGAAGGCTTGCCTATGATCAGTGTACCCATCCGCCGAATCGGCCCCACGAAGGGCCGGATGCATGCCTGGCTGTGTACCCACGCTGCGTGTGTGTTCTCTGTCTTGTTCGTCGCCGCGGCCTCCGCAGCAGCCCAGGAGGCGGCCGGGCCGGGCAAGGCGATCCCCGTGGTCTTCGACACGGATATCTGTGACGACATCGACGACACCTGGGCCCTGGCCCTGCTGCTCCAATCCCCAGAGCTGGATCTCAGGCTTGTCACCACTGCGGTCGGCAATACAGAGGCCAAGGCCAAGGTCGTGGCCAAGTTCCTGCAGGCCGTGGGCAGGGCGGATGTCCCGATCGGCATCGGTGTTGCCCAGCATCAAGGCAGCCACCAGCAGACCGGCTGGGCAGCAGGCTATGACCTGTCCTCTTATCCCGGCCACGTCTATCGGGATGGGGTGCAGGCCTTGGTCGATACGGTCATGAAGTCACCGGGTCGGATCACGATCATTGCAGTAGGGCCCCTGCCAGACATCGCGGCGGCCTTACAGCGAGAGCCCCGCATTGCCAACAAGGCCGATTTCGTGGGGATGTACGGGAGCATCCGCAGGGGATACAGCAACCCGAATAGGCCGGAGCCGGAATACAACGTCAAGGCGGACGTGAAGGCCGCCCAGGCGGTCTTCACCGCCCCATGGAACATGACCATCACTCCGCTCGATACCTGCGGCCTTGTGCGGCTCGATGGCCAGAACTACCAGAGGGTCCTTTCGAAGAAGGGCCCTTTGACCGAGACCCTGATCGACAACTACCGTGCGTGGTATAGGCAGGGTCTCCGCAATGAACACAAGGACATGAACGAGCCCGATCTCGAGCGCAAGGTCGCCGTGAAGATCAACACCAGCAGCACCACCCTATTTGACACTGTCGCCGTGTATCTGGCCATCAGGCAGGACTGGGTCACCCTGGAGACCCTCCCCATTCGGGTCGCCGATGACGGGTCCACCAAGGTCGAGCCGGGTTCAAGGCCGGTCCGCTGCGCCACGGCCTGGAAGGACCGCAGCGCCTATGAGGACTGGCTGGCCTCGCGTCTGGCGCCGTAGTGAAGGGGGTCCTATGTCTTCATCCAAGTCGGGTTCATGGGCAGAAACCAAGAGGAACATCCGCAAGCGGATGCTCTCCGGGTTGTTGCTGCTGATACCGTTCTTCGTGACGGTGGTGGTGATCCGGTGGCTGTTCCACATGGTGTCCGGATTCCTCCGCCCGGTCATCGCCTTTGTCCTGACCAAGCTCCTGGATGAGGCCCCGTTCAAGGCCATCCCGGACATCTACATCAGTGCGGCCGCGTCCGTGCTATCGGTGGTGGTCCTCGTGCTGTTGGTCTACACCATGGGGGCGATCGCCCAGTTCGTGGTGGGCCGGCGGATGATCCACCTCGGCGAGACCTTCCTGCTCAGGATACCCCTGGTCCGATCGATCTACACGGCCACCAAGCAGGTCGTCCAGGCCATGTCCCTCTCGGACCAGGCGGCCTTCAAGTCCGTGGTACTGGTAGAGTTCCCTCGACCCGGGTTCAAGGCCGTGGCGTTCCTGACCGGGCGGATAAAGGACCGTGAGGGCAGGACCTACTGCAAGGTGTTCATCCCCACCACGCCCAATCCGACCACGGGCTTTTTTGAGATCGTCCCCGTCGAGGAGGTCGTGGAGACCACCCTGACCATAGAGGAGGCCTTCAAGATGATCATCTCCGGGGGGCTCATCAGTCCGGAGGTCCTGGATGTGCAGGGGACCCATAGTTGAATGGTTACATGGTTGAATCGTTAAATAGTTAAATAGGAGTTATTAAATCCTGTTTCATTCGCCAGGGGTGACCATTTAACCTTTTAACTATTTAACCCCTCTACTATTCAACCATTTAACTAACGGGCTGGCCCTGCCAGCCGTGTCATCTCGATGTGCCGTTTGAAGTGGGCGTCGTCGATCTTGGGGAAGTCGGTTCGGAAGTGCGTGCCGCGGCTTTCCCGCCGCATCCAGGCCGCCTGCGCCATGAGCATGGCCACGGTCAGCATGTTCTGGCACTGCCAGCCTTCGGGTGCGTCGAAGGCCTTGTCCATCACGTATCGCTGCCAGAACCCAATGATCTCAGCGGCCTCGCGGAGGCGCTTGCCCCGCCGGGTGATCCCCACGTTTCGCCACATCAGCGACCTCAGGGCGTTTTTCACGTCCGCGGTATCGAGCTGGCTTCGATCCGATTGGGCAATCCGGTAGTGGATCAAGGGGTGCCTGAGCGACTCGGCATCACCGGCCTGGGCCTGACGGATCTCGCCTCCGGCGATCTTGCCGAAGACCAGACCCTCCAACAGGGAGTTGCTCGCCAGACGATTGGCGCCGTGCAGGCCCGTGGACGCCACCTCGCCGCAGGCATACAGCCCGGCAATCGTGGTCCTGGCCTCGACGTCGGTCTTGACGCCACCGACCATGTAATGGGCGCTGGGCCGCACCGGGATCAGGTCGCGGCTGACGTCGATGTCGAAGCTCTCGCACAACTCGGTGATCAGGGGAAACCGCCTGGCCACGTGGGCCTTGTCGAGATGCCGGACGTCCAGATACACGTGCGTGGATTCGGTCTTCCGCATCTGCGAGGCAATCGCGCGGCTGACCACGTCACGAGGGGCCAGCTCCGCCGCCTCGTCGTACTCGGGCATGAACCGCCTTCCCTTGTTGTCCACCAGGATCGCCCCCTCGCCGCGCAGGGCCTCGGTGATCAAGGCCCGCGAGGCACCCGCCACGTAGAGCGTGGTGGGATGGAACTGCATGAATTCCAGATCCCGCAGCACGGCCCCTGCGCGATAGGCCATGGCCAGGCCGTCGCCGGTGGCAACCTCGGGATTGGTGGTCTCGCGATACAACTGGCCGGCCCCGCCTGTGGCCAGGACCGTGTGGCCCGCCCAAACGATCTGGAGGCCTCGCTGGCCGTCCAGGCCGATAACGCCCACGCAGCGGTTCTCTTCGTCGGTCAGCAGGTCGATGGTGTAGAAATGATCGAGGACCTTGACGCTGGGGCATTGCTTGACGCGGTCGATCAGGGTCCGGGCGAGGATGAAGCCGGTGCGGTCGCCGTGGGCGTGCGCGACCCGTGGATGGCTGTGGCCGCCCTCGAGCGTCGTGTGTATCCTGCCGTCGACCCGATCGAACTCCGCGCCCCACTCGGCCATCTCCCTGACCAGGTGCGGTCCCTGACGGACCACCATCTCGACGATCTGCGGATCGCTCAGGCCGCAGCCGGTGGTCAGCGTGTCGGCGATGTGGGCCTCGAAACGGTCGTCGGCATCCAGGACCGAGGCAATCCCGCCCTGGGCGTTCCAGGTGTTGCTTTCTTCGAGACTGCCCTTGCACAAGAGGATGACGTTCCGCTGTCCGGCCACCTCGATGGCGGCCCGCAGGCCCGCCACGCCGGCCCCTACCACCACGCAGTCGGTGAAGAGCTGGGCCGTAGTCGTGGAGTCGATGTTCACCAGGTACCGCCGCAGCGAGCCAGCTTGGCCACTGGGCCTAGCCTTGCGGCGAGGTCCTGTATCCATCGGTCTTTTCACGGGTGCCATAACCAGTTCATAGTACCCTGCCTGGGGCCTCTTGAACAGGCCCCAATCCCAAGGTCCAGCCTTTTGAACTTGACGGCAGGCCCGGAATGCCTATGATACGGTGAATTCGCCTCGGACGCAAAGGAGGCGGCTATCAGAGACCCATTGAGAGGATGTAGATACATGGTCAGAATGGCTAATCGGGGCAATCCCAATTGCGACAACGATACCCTGTTATTCACCAGTGAGTCGGTGACCATGGGCCACCCGGACAAGGTGTGCGACTGCATCTCGGACGCCGTGTTGGACGCCATGCTGGCAAAAGACCCAACCAGTCGCGTGGCGTGCGAGACGATGGTCAAGGACAGCCTCGTGGTGGTAGCCGGCGAGATCACCTCCAGGGCCGTGGTGGACATCCCCACCGTGGTTCGCGACGCAATCCGCCGGATCGGCTACACGGACCCGTCCGTGGGTTTTGACGCAGAGAACTGCACGGTGATGGTTGCCCTCGGCAGACAAAGCCCGGACATCTCGCAGGGCGTGACCGAGGGCCAGGGCCTGCACAAGGAGCAGGGCGCAGGAGATCAGGGCCTGATGTTCGGGTTCGCCTGCAGGGAGACGCCGAATCTGATGCCCATGCCGATCCAGTTGGCCCACGAGCTGACGATCCGGCTGGAGAAGCTCCGCCAGACCCGAAGGCTCCCCTGGCTGCGCCCCGACGGCAAGAGCCAGGTCACGGTCGAGTACCGCAACGGCAAGCCCAAGCGGATCGACACCGTGGTGGTCTCCACCCAACACAGCCCTGAGATCCCCTACAAGAGGCTCCGCAAGGAGATTATCAACAAGGTCATCCTGCCGGTCATGCCCAAGGGCATGCTCGACAAGGACACGGTCTTCCACATCAACCCCACGGGACGCTTCGTGATCGGCGGGCCCAAGGGCGACAGCGGCCTGACCGGTCGCAAAATCATTGTGGACACCTACGGCGGCAGGGGCAGGCACGGCGGCGGGGCCTTCAGCGGCAAGGACCCGACCAAGGTCGATCGCACCGCCAGCTACATGGCCCGGTACATCGCCAAGAACATCGTGGCCGCAGGACTGGCCGACGTCTGCGAGGTCCAGGTTTCGTATGCCATCGGCGTGGCCAAGCCTATCTCCGTGCTGATTAGCACCGAAGGCACGGCCAAGATCAGCGAGAAGAAGCTCGGCCGGATCGTCCGAGACCTGTTCCCTCTGACCCCCAAGGAAATGATCAGACACCTCAAGCTGGGCAGGCCGATCTTCTCGCACACCGCCCACGGCGGGCACTTCGGCCGCAAGGGCGACGACGTCTTCACGTGGGAGAAGACCGACATGGTGGCCAAGCTTCGCAAGGCGGCAGGCCTCAAGGGCCGCCGCTAGCCCGGCATCGCTGGTCGCTCGCATCTCTAGTGATTAGAGGCCCGACACATGGTCGGGCCTTTTTTTTGTAAGCAGGCCGACGGCATCTGAGTCTAATAGGCTAGACATGGCCAGGCCAGCAGAAGACCAGGGATTGGGGGACGAGCTTCGCCGGGTCGACGCATCCGCGTTTGAGCGGATCGTCGAGCGGTACTCCGCTGACGTGACCCACTTGGCCAATCGGCTGCTGGGTTGGCCGGGCGACGTGGACGACGTGGTCCAGGAGGTCTTCCTGGCCGCGTACCTGAATCTCAAGGGGTTCCGCGGCCAGTGCCTGGTAAGGACGTGGCTCTTTGCCATCACCCTGAACAAGTGTCGCAGCCACAGACGGCGACAGCGGCTCCGCCTGACGGCGATGTCCAGGGTAGCGGAAAACCAGGCGGTATTGCGGGCACCAGGCCCGGACCATGAGTCCCTCCGGGCGGTCCGCAGGGCCTTGGACCGCCTGCCTGGGCGATATCGGGAGCCGGCGGTGCTCTGGTATCTGGAGGAGCTGCCGACAGACCAGATCTGCCAGGTTCTGGGCGTCAGCAGAAACACCTTGTACGTCAGGTTGGCCAGGGCCAGGGAACGACTCAAAGGCCTCCTGACAGGGCTTGAGGATGGGCTATGAACGACGACAGACTCAGACAGATCCTCCAACAGGCAGACCGGGTGGCAGGGACCGCCAGGCCAACGCCGGTTGACGTCGGCGCGATCCGGCAACGGGCCGGCGCCAGGAGGATGATCCGGAGGATAGGCCTCGCCGCAGTGGCGGCAGCAGCGACTGTGGGCATCTGCATCGGATTGGGGCTGTCCTCCGAACGCAGACGGCTGCAGCCAACTCAGTCCCCCCCCGCCGCTGTCGCTGATAGCCGGAGGGTCGTCCAACTCGAGGCCGAGGTCCGGGATCTCCGGGCCAGTACCGATCGTACACTGGCCCTGCTCCAGGAGGTAGCCCAGCAGAGGGATAGGGATCGGCGTCTCGATGAACTGAAGAGGGAGTTGGCTGGCATCCCAGACCCGATGGACCAGGTCAGGGCACAGATCACCCAGGCCGCAGAACGCATGGTCCGAGAGGCGGACCAACTCTGGCTTGGCCAGCGACAACGGCGGCCCGCCATGGCTCGATACCAACGGGTCATCGAGCTGTTCCCGGACAACGAATGGGCCTCTGTGGCCCGACAACGGCTCTCACAGATCACTGGTACCCAGTCGAAAGGAGACAGCATATGAACAAGGCCAGATCGATGTGCGTGGTGTTGGTTGTGCTGCTTGCAGGCGTGGGCATGGGACAGGAACTCGCCAAACCAGTTATACAATCTACCTGTCTGGTCAAGGTGCCCCAGGATAATGAACAGATGGCGATCGTTGGGTCTCTGGCAGGTACTGCAGACGTGGCGGGTAAGGCCGCCCAGGAGGTCCTTGGTCTGACCGTAGCCCCACACGTAGGTTGGGACCGAGTGAGTCCAGGCGTTGTCAGGTTGGTCGCCCAACTGCCGCAGGATGCCTCAGCCAAGGCCAGTGCGTTCTGGAACGCCGTAGGTGTCCACCTCAGCAAGGCCCTGAGGCAGGTCTATGAGGAACAGGTGGACCAGATCCGGACGCAGGTCGGTCTGGCTGAGCGACAGAAGGCAGAGGCCCTGGCAAGGCTCCAGCCTGGATCTTCCATGAACGCCAGCGATCAGGCCGTACAAGAGCAACTCGGCCAGATGACCGACCTCTCCGGGCTGACGCGCGGCATGTCGATCCGCGACGCGATTGACGCTCTTCGGGAATCGGCCAATCCACCCCTGAAGCTCACCGTGCTGTGGGCAGACCTCAAGGATAAGGGCGACATCGGCGAGGGAACGCCGATTGACATAGATGGCGTGAACCCGATGAAACTCGAGACCGGCCTGAGGCTTCTGTTGAAGGTCGTCTCCGATCGGGGGCCGGGTGGGGAACGCGCGATTGACTACACCATCGACGGCGGTGTCATTATCATTGCCACCAAGGAGACCCTGCAGTCCCTGCACAAGGAGTCCTCAGCAGGGCCGGAAGGCCCCCTATCCGTGGACGATCTGGCCATACGGAAGAAGGACCTTGTCAGCCGGCAGGAGGGGATCGAGACGGATCTGCTCCGCCTGCGGGCCCGCAGACAGGCAATAGAGGAGCAGGCCGCCCAGTTCAAGAAAAGGATCGATGAAGGGGTCAACCAGGACGCCCTGGTTCGCGAGATCCAACGACTCGTCGATGTGCTGACCGAAAACGAAGGCCGCGTCCGACGCATGGTCGAGGCCGGCACCGCCCAACAAGGGCAGGTGGCCGAGGCCGTTGAGAAGCTGGTCAAGGCCAAGATCGAGCTGGCCAGGCAGAGAGAGGCCACCGTTCAATCCGCCGGCGGGGACCAACTGACCAAGCTCGGCAATCAGCTATCCTCTCTGTCGATCGAATTGGCCGAGCTGGAGGCCACCCTGCCGGCCATCCGTGCACAGCTCGGGCAGGTAGAGGCCCAGCTCTCGCAGGTCGTGTCCTCAATGCCGCAGAGGATCGAGCGCGATCTGGCCATGAAGTCACTCAGGCAGGCAGAAGAACGCCTGCAGGACCTCAAGCAGAAGCTGGCCAATCTCCAGGCACCCACGGTCACGGTGATCGGGGCCGGCGAGTGACCATGACCTTCCGTCAGGATCTCTTGAGCGGCTGGGTGATCGACCAGTGGGTCTGGGTGATCCACCACCGCGCGCCTCGGCGGCAGTAGACCTCCGTGCAGTTCCACCGATGGGCCTGGCCCGCAAGGTACGCGACGTAGTTGTAGGTCAATATGGCCGTGGTGCCGGAGACCTGGACATTCGGGTTGATCATTTCGTAGCGATCCAGGTGGATCTTGCCCCGCATGCCCTCGTAGAGTGCGGTCACGGCGTCAATGCCGTCCACTCGCCGCGCCTGCTCAGGGTCAAAATAGACCACCTCCGGGGCAGTGATCTCCAGGAATCCGGACGGGTCTCCCTGGCACCAGCGGTCCAGCGCCGTGCGCTCCATGGCCAGTACGATCGCACCGACCTTCTCGGCCTGTGCCCTCGTTGTCACCGGAGCCCCTGGGCCGCTCGCGCAGCCTGCCAATAGGACGGGAACCAAAAGTGCTGTCATCACCCTCATCTGAATAGCCTCCTTGTCATTCCTCCTGGGTTCTCCCCTGCGACCACGACTGGATCGGGGGCCTAGTGCTTGAAGTGGCGTTTGCCGGTAAAGACCATGGCGATGCCGTAGCGGTCGGCCGCGGCAATGACCTCATCGTCCTTCTTGGAGCCGCCGGGCTGGACGATCGCGGCAATGCCGGCTGCAGCGGCGTTGTCGACGTTGTCGGCAAACGGAAAAAAGGCGTCCGAGGCCAGGCATGCCCCCTTGGCCTCGACGCCGGCTCGCTTGACGGCAATCAGGCCGGACTCGACGCGGTTCATCTGTCCTGCGCCCACCCCGAGGACCTTCTTGTTCTTGGCCAGGACGATGGCGTTGCTCTTGGTGTGCTTGGCCACCAGCCAGGCCAGCTTGAGGTCCTCCAGTTGCGCAGGTGTGGGTTTGGCCTTGGTCGGATAGGTCAACTGCTCAGGCTCCCAGCCCACCAGGTCCCGCCTTTGCAGCAGCATCCCACCCACCACGCACCTGCAGTCGTACTCCACGTGGTCGGTCCTGGATCGGTCGATCAGGCCGGTCTCGATCAACCGCACGCGGCTGCCCCAGGTCTTGAGGGTCCGGATGATCTCCACGGCCTGCGCCTCGAACTCCGCAGCCACGATCACCTCCGCAAAGAATCCGCTGGCGCCCAGGGCCTTGCCGAACCGGCCGTAGGACTCCATGATCGTGCGAGCCAACTCCTCGTCGACCTTGCGGTTGACGGCGATGATCCCGCCAAACGCGCTGACCACGTCCCCCTCGTAGGCCTTGCGATAGGCCAGGCGGATATCCTCGTCTACTGCACAGCCACAGGGATTCATGTGCTTGACGATCACCGCGGCCGGCTCGTCGAACTCCTTGGCCAGCTCAAACGCCGCATTGGTGTCCATCAGGTTGTTGAAGCTGATCTCTGTGTCGCCGCAGGAAGACCGGCCGCTGCTGACCGAGGTCTCGCGGGCATAGGGGAGCTTGTAGAAGGCGCCGGCCTGGTGCGGGTTCTCACCATAGCGGAGGACCGACTCTCGCCGCAGCGGGATCGTCACCCGCTCCGGGAAGTCCACGCCGCCCTTGATGTTCAGGTACCGGGCAATGGCTGCATCGTAGGCCGCGGTCAGGCCAAACGCGGCCCGGGCCAGGTCCGTGCGGAGCTGCTCGCCGACCAGGCCCCCGCTGGTCTGCATCTGCTCCACGACCCGGTCGTATTGATCGGGGCTGGTCACCACGGTGACGTACCGGTGGTTCTTGGCCGCAGACCGGATCATGGCCGGGCCGCCGATGTCGATGTTCTCAATGGCCTCCGCGAAGCTGCTGTCAGGCCGGGTAATGGTCTGCTCGAAGGGATAGAGGTTCACGCACACCAGGTCGATCGGGTCGATGTTGAAGATCTTCATGGCCTCCAGGTGCTCGGCCTTGTCCCGCAGGCCCAGCAGGGCTGCGTGGATCTTGGGGTGAAGCGTCTTGACCCGGCCGTCCATCATCTCCGGGAATCCGGTGATGGCCTCGACCCCAATGACCTGGACCTTGGCCTCGGCCAGGCGCTTGGCCGTGCCGCCCGTACTGACGATACGAACGCCCATGCCCACCAGGGCCTTGGCGAACTCCACGACCTTCGTCTTGTCCGAAACGCTGATCAGTGCGGTCTTGATCTTGATGTCCATGGATCTTGTCTCCTCAACGATCCTCACACTCCTTTGGCGGCAGGTCCCTCGATCCGTCGAGTACCCTCCTTCAGTCCACCATGCAACGGGCGACCCCTTGCGTCGGGGCGTCAGTCCAGGTTCACGTAGTCACCCAGATCCACCTGGTGGGATTGCTCGAACTGTCGCATGGCCTCGATCCGTTCGATGTCATCCCTGATTCGATTCACGAGCTTGAAGATATAGGGCTTTCCGGCCAGACGATTCTTCAGATCGTCCAGCATGGGCTCCCATTGGCCGCCGTAGAGCTGCGACTTGAGCACGATCAGCATCCGCTGTTCATCGCTGAGCCGGGACACAAAGGCCTGCACGGCCTCGTCGCTAACGGCCCTTGCTTCCTTGTCCTCGTGTTCACCGCGCCCAGCCATGTCCACTCGCCGTGCTCCGTTGGCCCGTGTGGAGCCGTGTTTGCGTTAGGCCGCATACTACTGGCACGGCCCTGAAAATGCAACCCCTTTTGCAGATTCCTAACCAAGGTCGGTTCAATCTTGCCCCTGTTGCCAAAAACACTATACTGGCCCTTACCGGTCCCGAGCAGGGACCGTATCCAAAGGACTGGTGGATGCTCAGACAGAGACTGGTTTTTGGCGTCTTGATGGCCGTGGCCTTCATCGGCCTGGTACTGTTGGACGGCTGGCTGGATGGCTCCTGGACGGCCTCCAAGGCGGATGACAGGGCACTGCAAGGGACGATCTTTGCCGGCCTGGTCTGCCTGCTGATGGTTCCTGCTCACCTGGAATTGGCGGCCTTGGCCTCCGCCAAGGGACTGAGGATCTCGACGCCTGCGGTCGTCACGGGCTCGATCCTGCTCTGTACGACGCCTTATTGGCCCGTGTGCCCGGCCCTGCACTGGGGCGGGTATGCGGCCCTGGTGCTTGTCGCGACCTTCTTTACCCTGCTGGTGTACCAGGTGGCAAGAGAGGGCCTGGTGGGCGTGATGGCCAACACGGGCGCGGGGCTCCTGGCCCTGATCTATCTGGGCCTGCTGGGAACGTTTGCCGTGGCGGTGCGCGAGGATTTTGGGGTCTGGGCCCTGCTGATGTACGTCTGGGTGGTCAAGGCTGCGGATATCGGGGCCTTCACGGTGGGCAGTCTCTTTGGCAGGCACAAGCTCGTGCCCAGGATCAGCCCGGGCAAGACCTGGGAGGGACTGGCCGGTGCCGTGGTCGTGGCCGCAGGTGTGGCTGCGCTTTTTGGCAGGCTCTGTGGTATAATGTCCACACCGTTGGCCCTGGCCTTTGGGATCGTCTTCGCAGTCATCGGCCAACTGGGCGACCTGGCCGAGTCCATGCTCAAGCGGGACGCCCAGGTCAAGGACGCATCGGATCGGGTACCCGGATTCGGTGGTGTGCTGGACGTCCTGGATTCGCCCCTGGCCGCCGCCCCTTGGGCGTACGTGTTCTTCTTGCTGGTGAAAAGTTAACTTCTTGGTGAAAGGTTAAAAGGTTAAATGGTTAAATAGTAAGGAGCTACTACCCTCCGGTCGCAACGGCACGCGACTATAAACCCCATTTAACCATTTAACTATTTAACTGTTTAACCATTTAACTTGTTAGCTACTCATGGAAGTCACCATACAACTGGACGCACCGGATAAGCACGTGGAGTTGTTCGGCCCTGCGGACAGCCACCTGCGGTTCATCAAGCAACTGTTCGGCGTTCGGATCGCCACGCGCAGGACCCACCTGAGCATCGCCGGAGATGACAAGGCCGTGGCCCTGGCCGCAGAGGCCGTCGAGCAGATGCAGCGTTACCTGGCAGGTCACGGCCTGCTGCGAGCCGCGGACGTGGAGGCGATCGTCAGGCCCCTGGAGCTGGGCGCGTCCCAATCGGCCTTCTCCCAGGACGGCGTCGGGGTGTTTTCGCGGCACAAGGTCGTCAAGCCCTCCACCGAGGGCCAGAGGCGTTACATCCAGACCCTGCTGGAGAACGACATCACGTTCTGCACGGGGCCTGCCGGCACGGGCAAGACCTATCTGGCCGTGGCCGTGGCGGTCTCCATGTTGCGGGCCAAGCAGATCCGCCGGATCATCCTGGCCCGACCGGCGGTCGAGGCTGGTGAGCGACTGGGCTTTCTGCCTGGCGACCTGCAGGCCAAGGTGAATCCCTACCTGCGGCCGTTGTTCGACGCCCTGGAGGACATGATGGACTTCGCCCAGATGCGGAAGTTCCTGGACCTGGACGTCATCGAGATCATCCCGCTGGCCTTCATGCGGGGCCGGACCCTCAATGAGTCCGTGGTCATCTGCGACGAGGCCCAGAACACCTCGGCCCTGCAGATGCTGATGGTCCTGACCCGCCTGGGTCACGGCTCCAAGATGATCATCACCGGCGACATCACCCAGATCGACCTCGACGCCACGGAAAGGAGCGGCCTGGTGGAGGCCATCGAGATCCTCAATGGGATTGCGGGCATCGGGGTGGCCGAGCTGCACCGCACCGACATCGTCCGCCATCATCTGGTCCAGAGCATCGTGGATGCCTACGAAAAACAGCAGCCCACGGATCGACGGCCCAAGGCCGTGCGGCCCCGCGCCAAGGACTGATTCCGGCGGGACCGGCTCCCATCGCCCAAGGTCTATGATCGTCGTAGCTATCAACCCCGAGTTCCGCAGCGTGAAGATCTCGTTGCAAAGCCTGACGGGCCTGGTGCGCGCGGTGTGCAGGCGACGGGCGGTCTCCAAGGCCGTCGTGGACGTCGCGATCATAGGGGACCAGCCCATGCGAAGACTGAACCGGCGGTTCACTGGGCGGCGAGGGGCCACGGATTGCCTGAGCTTCGATCTGTCGGACGCCCAGGACCCTTCTGACAAAAGGGTCTTCGAGATCGTCGTCAACGGCGAAAGGGCCCTGCGAGAGGCCAAGGCCAGGGGCCACGGCCCAGAGGCCGAACTGGCCCTGTACGTGACCCATGGCCTGCTCCACCACCTGGGTTTTGACGACAGCACGCCGGCCAAGGCCCGGCGAATGCACCGCATGGAGGACCAGATCCTGCAGGAACTCGGTTATGGCGTGGTGTATAATGACCCGTCGTGCAGGCCTCCTGTGTCGTGAGTCCTGTGTCCTGAGTCTTGTGTCCTGAGTCTTGTGTCCTGAGTCTGAACCATGCTTCTCAAGGATCAGGCCATCTGTATCCGCGCGGTGGATTACTCGGAGACCTCCCAGGTCGTGACGTTCTTCGCCTGCGATCACGGAAAGGTCGGTGCCATGGCCAAAGGGGCCAAGAGACCCAAATCGGCGTTCGGGGGGGCCATCGAGCCCTTCAGCTACGGCGACGTGCTCCTGGCGGACAGCCCCAGCGCCAGACTGGCGACCCTCACCGAGTTCCAGCCGCGATTCGATGTGGTTCGAGGCCTGTCAGGCAGCCTCTCGGCCTACCACGCCGCCCTGTTGGGCGCGGAACTGGTGGACAAGCTCACCCAGGACCGTGACCCCCATCCGGGACTCTATGAAGGGTTCCTGCAGTTTCTCCAGGAGGCCGTGACTACGCGATCCGTGTTGCCGGCGTTGATCGGATTCCAATCGGTCCTGCTCACGCAGATCGGTCTGCAACCGGTGCTCGACAGGTGCGTCAATTGTCAGTTGCCCTATGCGCAGACCTGGCCCGATCGATACTTCAGCAGCTCCGCCAACGGCCTGATCTGCCGGGACTGTGAGGGGGCCTTTGCAGACCGCGTGTCCCTGGCCGGACCCGTGGCCCAGGCGTGGACCGGCCCCGATGGCCTTGGCACCGCCGACCTCCGGGTCCTTCGCACGATCGAGGGGATCCTCATCGGACATTTCACAAACCTGTTGCACCATCGGCCCAAGACCGCCGAGTCCGTGCTGAAGAGCCTGTCCGAATGACCTCTCGGGTTAGGGCCTTGTGACCAAAGAATGGGCAAGGGGGCGGCCTGCGTCAAGCATGGCCTGGGGGTCGACTCGCAGGACCCGGTTCTCCCGACGGCTCCTTCGGTCGATGTGGACCGTCACAGGCTGCGGCCTGGTAGTGACACAGAAGGGATTGAGGCCGTCCACCACGAAGCTGTAGGACAAGTCGAATGTCCCTTCGGGCAGATACAGCTCCCAGGTCCCGTCGTCGTTGATGTCTGCGCAGTTGACGAAGACCTCGGTGCCGGCGAGGTACGCCGTCAACGACGCCTTGTTTCTCATGGAGAACCGCCCGGACTCGGCATCGACCACCTGCCCCTTGACCGGGATGCCCTCCCGGACCTCGACGAGGACCGATTGCTCCTGGCCGGGCCGGACCACGATAGGCCGCAGGGCACAGACGGTGCGCCGATCGTCTCGATACTGGTTGGAGATCAACGACGGCACATACTCGCCGGGCGCGACGTCCTCGAAGACCGCAGTGCCATTCGGATCCACCGTGTCGCGGTACGTGCCGCTTGGGCCCGCGAGCGTGATTTCCCCGACGTCAAGCATCTTTCGTCCATCCTGACGGATGAGCTGGAGCCGAAGATGGTGGACGGCCGGCTGTAGGGTGATAGGGGGAAGCCTCGATGTCCCCGGGTCGATGGATACGCGTCGGGACCCGAACCCCGGGGCCTGGACGGAGAGATCCAGGTAATCGCAGGGGCTCAATCGCCTCAGGACAAACCGACCATTAGCGTCGGTCTCGGCTACCGAGAGGTGATCCGCCTCTTCGGCGGACTGCCAGGCGTTGACCCATCGGCGTCCCTTCTCCGGCGACATCGCGACCGACTGGGACATACCCACCAGGTGGACCTCGGCCCCGGCAATGGGCCTGCCCTGTGGGTCGCAGACGACCCCTTGGCGCTGCTCGCCGCAGGGATGCAGGACCAGGCGCAGCCCCAGGTCACCGGGCCTGGCAAGGCGGCCGCAGACCCACTCATCACCGCTGAGCTTGGCGGAGGCGAAGGCCAGGTCGTAGCCGGCCAGGTCGCAGCCAAAGGACCCGGTTCGGTCCTTGGCGTCAGGCGCCTGCCAGAGGAAGGTCGCCTGACCGGCCGGATCAGTCCGGGCTTCGTGGCGTTCGGGGCCGCGAGGGTCGCCTGTCACCACCAGCGAGACCGGGGCGTTGGCCAGGGGCCGGCCGCTCTCATCGACCACGCAGACCCGGTACGTGCAGACCTGATCCGGCCTCTGGAGCGTCACCTGGACCTCCCGGGACGGTCTGTCCATCCACATCCTGCACGTTCGAAAGCCTGTGGCCTCCGCGACGAGGACCCCCCCTTGGTCGTCCACATCACTGACGTGGAACCGACCTTCCTCGTCGCTGAGGGCATACGGGACTGCCTCCAGGCGGTTGCTGGACTCCAGGGCGTCCAGGAACCAGATCCTCGCCCCCCGGATGGGCCGGCCTGCGGCGTCCAGGACGTGGCTGGCGATTGCGGTGTCATTGTCTCCGGATTGTGCAGGGGCCGGTCGGGCTGGGACCGTTGCCACGTCCAGGAACAGGCCGGCGAACTGGAGCCAAAGGCTGAAGGGTCCCAAGGCCTGCGTAGACGACGGAACGGCCTTGGCAGAGGCGACGACGCCCGGGCCCATGGGATCGAACGGACGGCCGAGGATTGGCCGGCCCAGCAACCCCAGCATCAAGAGGGGAATGGTTTTGCGGTACATAGGTGCTACCCTTACTTGCGAGCTGTCCAAGCGCGGCCGGGGGCCGCCTCCTTGCAGCCCCACTCATTGCAGTCGCAGGTCCGTGCGTTTGCCGCTGCTACCTGATAGACGGATGAGTCGCTCTTGCGCAACAGGGAGGCTTGCGGAATCCGGACCTTAGGACCCGTCAAGGAGTAGCTGACCTGTTTCTTGACGCGTCCTTGCTGCGGATGGCGGGCGGGAGCTACTCGAAGAGTTCCGGTTGAGAGTCGTCGGTTTTCCGCTTGGCCGGGCCAAGGCCCAGGTGCTCCCGGGCCTGTGCGGTGATCTCGCGACCGCGCTTGGTGCGGCGGACAAAGCCGATCTGCAAGAGATACGGCTCCACCACGTCCTCCAGGGTGTCTCGCTCCTCGCCCAGCGTAGCGGCCAGGGCCTCGATGCCGGCAGGCCCGCCGTCGTACACATTGGCCAGGGCCCGCAGAAAGGCCCGGTCCAATTCGTCCAGACCGAGCATGTCGATCTGTTCCATCTTCAGGGCGCACTCCACGATCCCGACGCTCAGCAGACCCTCGCCTTTGACCTGGGCGTAGTCGCGGACGCGCTTGAGCAGGCGATTCGCGATCCGCGGCGTGCCGCGGGACCGGGCCGCGATCAGCTCCAGGGTTCCGTTGTCACATCGCAGATCCAACAGCCTCGCGGAGCGCGTCAGGATCAAGGTCAGCTCATCGACGGAGTAGAACTCCACGTGGTAGAGCATGCCAAAGCGGCTCCGCAACGGGGCGCTGAGAAGCCCGGCACGCGTGGTAGCGCCGATCAGGGTGAATCGCTTGAGGGGGAAGTTGATCGTCTTGGCGTGCAGGCCGCTGTCCACGGTGAAGTCCACCTTGAAGTCTTCCATGGCCGGGTAGATGAACTCCTCGACCGGGGTACTCAGCCGGTGGATCTCGTCGATGAACAGGATGTCGCCCGTATTCAGGTTGGTCAGCAGGCCCATCACGTCGCCTGCCTTGACCAGGGCAGGCCCAGATGAGCAGCGAATCGTGGCCCCCATCTCGTTGGCCACCACGTTGGCCAGCGTCGTCTTGCCCAGACCCGGAGGCCCATAGAACAGGATGTGTTCCAGGGGCTCAGCTCGTTTCTTGGCAGCGGCCATGGCGATGGAGAGCTTCTCCCGCAGATTCTGCTGGCCGACGCACTCGTCCAGCGTCTTCGGGCGCAGGGAGACATTGAACGACTCCTCCTGGTCGTTGAGCGGTTGGCCAGAGATGATGCGACCGATGGACATGATCCAGCTATCCGCTATCCGCCATCAGCCTTCAGCCTTGCCTGCTGATCGCTGAGAGCTGACGGCTGACAGCTCCTCCTACACCTCTATTCCTTGTTTCACCCGATACACCAACGGCACGAGTTCTTCGGCGGTCCGGATCTGAGGGTGCTTTCGGCTGGCCAGCTCGATCAGCTCCATGGCCTCGTTCCTCTTCTCGCCCCAGGCGATCAGGATCTCCAGGGCCTCTGCCTGGAAGGGCTTGAAGGGACCGGCACCCCCTGTGGAGGCCTGCGAGGCGGTGGACTGGACTGCAAAGCCGGCCAGCTTGCCCTTGAGCTCCGCCACGATCTGCTGGGCCATGCGCTTGCCGATCCCTTGGAGCATCATCAGCCTCTTCTCGTCCCCCTCCTCGATCGCAGCAGCCACCTCTCCGATCGGGATGCTCAGGGCCTTGAGGCCCTTCTTCACGCCCAGGCCCTTGACCGTGGTGAACACATCGAAGAAGTCCCGCTCCGAGTCGCTCAGAAAGCCCACAAGCCGGGGGATGAGATTGCCGCCGCCCAGGCTGCCCTCGTAGTACTGCATCGTACACAGCACGATCTCCGACCCCACCTTGCCGGACAGGGCCGCCACGCCGTAGCCTGGCAGCATCACCTGGTAACAGACAGGCCCCACCTCCACCAGGCCGGAGGCCGCACCAAGGCTAACGAGTTTTCCTTTCAGTCGTGCGATCATAGCTAGTGAGGGCATTATAGAGCGGACCGACCGGATGGGCAAGGGTGGGGATTCGCGGACGGTCGGACAGTCCGACGGTCTTACCCTCTTACGTTCCTGCGTTCTTACCTTCTCCGCCTGAAGGGCGTACGGTCCTACGGTACAGGCAGAGTGGGATCAGGGGTCAGGGGCGCGGATTGGGGATTGATGATTGCGGATCGCGCATTAGCGCCGCGAGCCGGGTCGGCAATCTGCATTCTGCAATCTGCAATCCGAAATCTGCCGACTGGGGGTCGGGGGTCAGGAAGTCAGTGGGGAGGAACGAAGGTGGGAAGGCAGACGACGGAGACGAGGCATAGGCCGCCACAGGGCCAATAGCGACATCAGGGTGTCCACTTCAGGCCGTCTTCTCCCTCAATCTTTCCGAGATCCAAACCTTAATGATCGATTGGCGAGTGACTCCAAGACGACCGGCCTCCTTGTCCAAGGCGTGGATCATCCAGGAGGGAAAGTCCACGTTCACCCGCCTCTGTTCCCGGTTGATCCTCTTGGCACGGGCCAGATCCAGGCATTGGGAGATGTCTTCTCCTTTGTCGAACTGTTTATCAAGATCCTTAGCTTTCATACAAGTCTCTCTCTTCCTTGCGGGACCGTCTGACGGATATGATCCGAATCCGTTCATCTCTCAAAGTGACGATCGCCGACCAGAACTTCACACCAATCCTGCCCATCACAAGACTCCGTTGCTCGTCCTCGGTTCTGGCAGGGATCTCCAGCAAGTCCACATCATCCCATAGGGCTTGGGCCTCTACAAAATCGATCCCATGTTTTGCCTTGTTGGCCTTGCTCTTATGTTCGTCGAATTCGAACTCCATGGTATAGAAAGTATACCTTTAAGGGTGTTCTGTCAATGCGTTATTCTATGAAGGACCATAGCCCAACTGACAGGACCTATTCCATCGGAGTGGAGGGATCTACTTGAATAGACGTCGTCCCGAGCACAGTCGAGGGACGCCTCCATTTCGACCAACCTCCGGTTGGCCTCCAGTCGGCATGACATGCCATCCACGGGCTACAGGGTGAGAATGCGGCCGTCCAGCGGTTTTACATCCTTGAGTTTCCAGTCCATGGGCTGTACAATCCATACCAGCCTGTGAGAAACGTGGGCTTGGACTGGACAAGGATTTGTCCAGGTCGGAGGGCGTATTATGGGAGAGCAGTTTGAGTACGACGTATTCTTCAGAGCATATGTGAGAAGTGGCTCTGGCTCCGCCCGGCTGCAAAGCCCCAGGGCTTTGTCGGCTTCCATCGACGATGCACTCCGGGGCATCGCCTGCTTCAGCCTCCGCGCCATGAGGCTTTTCGCTCCGGCTCAGGCCGACGACCCCCTTCTCAGACACGCTCTTAGCCACAACGCCAAGGACAAGGCGAGGGTCCATCGTCTGGTGGAACGGCTGCGGGCTGCCGGAAACACTGCGGCGATACAAACATGAGAATCTCCGCCGGACACGCGACCTGCTGCCACGTCTGCTTTGGAGGCACCTGAATTTGGAAATGAGGTCGACCGTATGAATGGGTTGCTGGTAAGAGTCGGCATAGATTCGACGGATGGTTGCTGGAATGCACCGGTGCGATTGGCGTCTCGTGATTTCGCCTATGTCACCATCACCGAAACCAAGCCGCTGCGAGAAGGAATGGTTCGCCGCTACGATGAGTTTGTTCCCGTTGTGGCACGCTTTCGCGAACAGCTGCCAGCGCGGTTACTTGGCAAACCGACACATCTTGATCCCGACTTCGACCAACTCACCTACGGCGACCAAGGTCAGCGAGGGAAACGCATCACAACACTCCTGACTGCGGGCGATTTGCTGGCTTTCTTCGCCGCGTTGTGTCCGGTGGATGGCCCGCCGCGGCCGCTCATCTATGCGATCATTGGCCTGTATGTGGTGGATGAGATCATTCCCGCGACATCCGTGCCAGAAGTGCGATGGAACGAGAACGCCCACACTCGACACGTGCCCGGAGGTGGAGATATTGTCGTCCGAGCGAAGCCCGATGTTTCTGGCCGCCTACGCCGTTGTATCCCCATCGGCGAGTTGCGTGGCCGATTCTATCGGGTGCGCAAGGACTTGCTGGACGCCTGGGGCGGCCTCGACATCAAAGATGGCTATATCCACCGGAGCGTCCGACTGCCGGCGTTCTTGGACGCGAAGAGATTCTACCGGTGGTTTCTGACGCAGAGGCCTGAGCTCCTGCAACGGAACAACTGATGCCTGACCGAGAACCGGACATCTATGTTTACAAGGTGGTGGTTGACAACGGTGGAGCCCCCTGTGTCAGCCACCAACTCCTCAGCCTCGCCATCTGCAAGCCCAAGATTCGTAAGACTTGCAGGGAAGAATCTCTAATCTTCGGTTTTGGTGGAAGGGACTACAAAGAGAGCCTGATCTACATCGCCAGGGTAACCAGAAAACTGAACCCAGGCGACTATTACTGGAAATGTGAGTATGCAGGGCGTCCCGACTGCATCTACCGAAGGGAGAATGGCGTAGCAGTACGGAAGGCGACAGCTCGGTATCACGTCGATTCAGACCACAGGAAGAAGGACGTCGGGCTGCATTTCGAGGAAGCCTTCGTTCTGCTCAGCAGTGACTTCCGATACTTCGGCCGGAAAGGGACTGCTGAATACAAAGAACGCTTCCCGAGAATCTGAAAGATGATCGAAGGCCTCAGGCAAGGTCATCGCCGCTACCATTCGGCCGAGTTACGCAAGGAGCTACTGGAACTCAAGACCGAAGTCTGGGAGAGATACGAGCTCATGAAGGTTGGATCGCCGACAGAGAATGACCAAAGTCGCCCCTGTAACGCCGAATCGCCGAGCGGAAGCTGTTAGGGGTCTAAGAAGACGGATCTTGAAACCATGCCCCGTGCAGACACCGAAGAACATTTCGTCGAGTTGCCGGCATCTGGCTGTTCGCCGTGCTCGGCCGTGTGTATCCTAAGCCGGAATCAGAAGCCCCCCTACCCCGCAGCTTCATCGACTGTTTCGCCTTCATAGACGAGAGCAGCGACCACAGGATGATGGTGGTCAACCAGGATTATCCGTTGTTCGCGATGACGTTGCAGAAGAACACCGTCCATCCGCAGGTGCAGGTCCGCGCAGGAATTCATATTGGGCCGATGCACGTCGAGGAAGGCGATGTGTTCGGCGGCACCGTGAACTTTGCCGCGCGCGTGGTCGGAGCCATCAAGGGCGCGGAGATCTGGCTGAGTGACCGGGCGAAGGAGGACATCGATCGACTCGGTGCCACGCAGCACAAACGGCTGGGATGCAAACGGCACGATGGCGTTGCCATGAAGGGCTTCCCCGGCGTGTTCACACTTTGGTCGCTGAAGAGATCGCCTGGATCATAGCATCTGGAGATCCTCGTCTCCTGCACGTTGGCCGGCAAGTTGACGCTCACCTGATCCGAATCGACCCGTCGCCAGCCCTGAGTGTGATCCGGCCCTCGCCCTTGCCGATCGTCCCTTTGAGGGCCTTGCCGATCTTGCCCTCTACGGTGATGGGCAATTCGGTGCTGATGTGTCCATCCCCGACGTGGGCGTCGATGGACGCAGAGACCTGGGGCGGGCAGAGTAGCTGGATCTGACCGTCGTGGGTGGTCAGATCCACGAAGACCACGGACTGGGCCTGCGGGTCGTATCGCACGTCGATTGACCCGTCCGAGGTGTTGCACCGCAGCCTGGCAGAGAAGATCCCCTCGCCGCTGATCTGACCGTCCGAGGTATGGACATCGCATTCCTGGGACCGGCAATCCTTCAGGCGGATGGACCCGTCCGAGGTCCTGGCATAGAGCCTGGGACCGGCCACCTGGACACACTCGACGTGGCCGTCCGAGGTCTGGACCTCGATGGGTCCTTGCACCTGCCTGACGATGACGGCCCCATCACTCGTGCGGGCCTTGAGGGCCCCACTTAGATCCTCGATCTCGATGTGACCGTCGCTGGTCCGCAGGTCCGCATCGATCTTCCGGGGCACGGTCAGGTGGATATCGACCTGCACCCCCTCGTTATGGAGGTTCGCAGGCCGCTGGATGACCACCTTGAGTGTGCCGCCTTCGGATACCAGCTCGACCTGGGTCTGCTCCGCCAGTTGCTGGGCCCTCTCTGCACTGGCGGCATTGGCCGTGATCGTGGCCGCCACCACATAGGTCGAGGTCTCCTGGCCCTGGACCGTAATGGCCCCGTCGCTGTTGACGACCTCCACGGCTGTCTCTGCGGCGACCGGTCTGGAGAGGTCCACCTTTCTCTCATGCCGGACGTGCCCCCAGAGGCCATCGACGTCGACGATACAGCCAACGGAGGTTACTGCGATCAACGCCAAGGTTCCGACTACCAAGATCGATCGTCGTGTCTGGTTCATATAGCCCCTTTCGACCGGATTATACCCGTCAGCACAAGTAATGATGAAGCCTCAACATGACTCCATGGCAATGGCCCATCAGGGGCACGCAGCCTCTGCCCGTGCCCATGTTAGTTAGACGCTCAAGACCTGAGATTGTTACATATGAAGAGGCGGGGACTCGATCCCTCTTCCAGGAACCGCCTTGGCTTCAGACATCAACAGGCCTTGATCGCGAGACCGAGCAGTCGGCCCGTGGGCAAGACAGGGGTCTGGTCCAAGCTGGCTTGGACCCAAGACTTCTGGCGCAGCACACCCTTGTATGCCGCAGGCATGCAAGGCAGGTGCAGCCTGGGGCTGACTGCGTGCCGCGCATGGGACGGCCCGCCTGTGCTTTGTCTGCGTGAATCGGCGTGAATCTGCGGCTTGTCTCTGTCGTCTCAGTGCGTGGGATAGGCTTCACCCCATGCGGTGGAACCTGTGAAGCTATTCTACCTGTCCCTGGAGATCACGCCAGACCGGATGCAATCCGCGCAGCACATCGCAGCAGCGAGGGCATCCGCCACGTCGGGCGGTTCGGGCAGCTTCGGCAGGCCCAGCAGGGTCTGGATCGTCCGCTGGACCTGGCCCTTGGAGGCATGGCCGTTGCCGGTCACGGACTTCTTGATCCGCGTGGCTGCAAAGTGCCGGATCTCGATCTGGCGCGATGCGCACCTCTGCAGGATCACGCCCCGGGCATGGCCCATCAGGATCGCGGTCCGAGGATGGGCATAGTGGGAGTACAACTGCTCAATGGCCACGACGTCCGGGGTCAGGCCATCCAGGAGCTGGTCCAGGTCCGTGGCAATGCGGCAGAGCCTTTGAGACAGGGTTGCCCGGACCTCTGCGCGGATCACCCCGGCCTCCACCAACTGCACGCCGCTGTTGCCAACTTGAAGGCAGCCGTATCCGCAGATGTGCAGGCCTGGGTCTATACCGAGTACCCTCATTGGCGATTCATCTCCACTCGATACAGGGCCTGCCGTAACGAAACGCACCCCTGTAGGGCGTTTGTGTCAAACGCCATCCTAATAAAACGCCCTCCCCTCGCCGCCTCACGAATACATTGAGCCGCCGTCTCACAGAGACGGCCTACAAGGCAAGGCATCCCTATTTGAAGCTCCATTGCGTACCTTGCGGGCCGTCCTTCAGGGCAATGCCGATCTGATCGAGCCTGTTCCTGAGTTGGTCGGACGTGGCGAAGTCTTTGGCCTTGCGGGCTGCGTTTCTTTGCTCGATGGCCATCTCGACCAGTTGGCCGACGAGTTCATCCGGTTCTTGCCGCTTGCCGCTTGCCGCTTGCCGCTCTCCCACGATCCCCAGCACGTCACCACCCAGGCGATTGAAGTTCTCCTCAATGGCCTGAAGGGTCTGGCGACCGGCCCTGCCCTGGGAGAGCACCGCCTGGGTCAGCTTGACCAGGTCGAACACAACGGACACAGCCACTGCGGTGTTGAGATCCTCGTTCATGGCCTCTTCGAACCGCGTCTTGAGCTGCTCCAGTTGCGCGGTAACGGACGCGTCGGCAGTTCCCTCTGGCGCGGACTTGATTGCCTTGCGAAGGGCCAGCACCGCCTCGGTGATCTTGTTGGAGCCGCTCTGGGCAGCGTGCAGGGCAGCGTCTGAGAAGTCGAGGGGGCTGCGGTAGTGACTGGCCAGGATAAACTGGCGGATCGCCAGGCCGTCGTATCCACGGGTGAGCCGGTCGTGCTCGCCCGTGAAGGCCTGCTTGAGGTTGATGAAGTTGTTGAGGCTCTTGCCCATCTTCTGGCCGTCGACGGTCACCATGTTGTTGTGCAGCCAGGTCCGGACAAAGGGCACACCCCTGGCCGCCTCGGACTGGGCGATCTCGCACTCGTGGTGGGGGAACTGGTTCTCCAGTCCACCGCCGTGGATGTCAAAGGGCTGTCCCAGGTACTTGGTGCTCATCACCGAGCACTCCAGGTGCCAGCCTGGGAAACCCATGCCCCAGGGGCTCGGCCACTGCATGATGTGGTTGGGCTCCGCCTTCTTCCACAGGGCGAAGTCCGCTGGGTTGCGCTTCTCCGCTGTGACCTCGACGCGGGCACCAGCGACCATCTCCTCGGTGTTGCGGCCTGAGAGCCTGCCGTAGTCCTTGAACTGGGACACGTCGAAGTAGACCGAGCCATTGGCCTCGTAGGCGTAGCCCTTGTCCAGCAGGGTCTTGACCATCTCGATCTGTTCCACGATGTGGCCGCTCGCACGGGGGCTGATATCGGGGCGCAGGCAGTTGAGCCGGTCCATGTCCTCGAAGAAGCTGCGGGTGTAGAACTCGGCGATGGCCATGGGGTGCCTGCTCTCCCGTTGGGCCTGCCTGGCGATCTTGTCCTCTCCCTCGTCGGCGTTGTCCGTCAGGTGTCCCACGTCTGTGATATTCTGGACGTAGGTGACGCTGTATCCCAGGTACCGCAGGTACCGGACGACCACGTCAAAGCTGACGTAGCTCTTGGCGTGACCGAGGTGGGCATGCCCGTAGACCGTAGGCCCGCACACGTAGATCCCCACCCGGCCCGCAACCAGGGGCTTGAACTCTTCAAGGCGTCGCGTCAGCGTGTTGTAGAGCTTCAATGCCATCTCTACCTCTCTGTCTGGGAAGTCAGAAGCCAGAAGCCAGAATGCCCTTGTGTTTACATCCATTCTGGCTTCCGGCTTCTTGGATTCCGGATTCCTCGTATCATAGTGTCCTTTTCCTCTTCTGCCTCAGCATCGCCACCGCGGTGGCGGCGATGGCCTCGCCCCTGCCGATCTCGCCCAGGCCCTCGTTGGTCTTGGCCTTGACGTTGACGGCCGCGAAATCCATGGCCAGCAGGTCCGCAATACACCGGCGGATGTGCCCCTTGTGGGATTCCAGGCGGGGCTGCTCCAGGTGGATCGTCAGGTCCACGTTGACCACCTCCCACTGTTTGGCCTCCAGGCGGTCTCTCACGTCCAGGAGCAGGCCCTTGCTGTCCGCGTCCTTGAATCGCGGCTCGCTGTCCGGGAACAGGGTCCCGATGTCACCCATGCCGGCTGCGCCCAGCAGGGCGTCGATGATCGCGTGCAGAGCCACGTCGCCGTCGCTGTGCCCGAGCAGGCCCTGTGGGAACGGGATGTGGATACCGCCCAGCATGAGCCTTCGATCCTCGGCGACCAAGTGGACATCGGTCCCGATGCCCACGCGATACTCTGGTTTGGGTTCCTCGATCACAGCATGCCCTTTGTGCTGGGGATCTCGTCACCGACGATCCGGACGGCCTGCGCCAGGGACCGGCCCAGCCCTTTGAAGATCGCCTCTGCGATGTGGTGGCTGTTGGTCCCGTACGGGACGTTCACGTGCAGGTTCAGCCGGGCGCTGTTCGAAAAGGCCCGGAGGATCTCCTCCACACACTCCACGTCCAAGTCGCCGATCCGCTCGGTGCGGTACTGGGCGTTGTACACGCAGAACGGCCTGCCCGAAAGGTCCACCGACACATTGGCCAGGGCGTCCTCCATGGGCACGGAGCTGGTCCCGTACCGGGCAATGCCCTTCTTGTCACCCAGGGCCTTGACCAGGGCCTCGCCCAGGCAGATCCCCACGTCCTCGACGGTGTGGTGCGAGTCGACCTCCAGGTCTCCCTTGGCCTTGAGGGTCATGTCGATCTTGCCGTGCTTGCTGACGTGCGTCAGCATGTGGTCAAGGAAGCCGATACCGGTGTCGATCTCGTAGCGGCCTGCGCCGTCGAGGTTCACCTCACAGCGGATGTCGGTCTCCTTGGTCTTGCGTTCGATCTTCGCGGTCCGTTCCATGGTCGATCCCATTATGATGAATGATTGATGGGCTAAAGCCCATCCTACAGCCCATCCTACCTTGTTGAGATGATCTCCTTGATCGCCGCCACCAGCCTGGCGTTCTGCTCCGGTGTGCCCACCGAGATCCGCAGCTTGTCGGTCAGTCCAGGCAGGTCGAAGTACCGGACGTAGATGTGCAGGCCGGCAAGCCTCTCCTGGAGATCGGCCGCACTGACCTGGCGGCACGTGACCATCAGGAAGTTGGAGTGGCTATCCCGTACCTCAAGGCCCAGGTCGCAGAGGCGTTGGGTCAGATCCTGGCGAGCGACCTTGATCTTCTCGACGTTCTCTCTGTGATAGGCCTGATCCTGGATCGCCGCACAGGCCAGGGCCAGGGCCACGGCATCCACGTTGTAGGAGTCCTTGACCTTGAGAAGCCCGTCGATGATCGGCGGCTGCGCAACGGCGTAGCCAAACCGCAGGCCGGCCAGCGAGTATCCCTTGCTGAGGGTCCGCAGGACGATCACGTTGTCGAAGTCCCTGACCAGGCCCAGGCAGTGCCCAGGCGCAAAGTCCACGTAGGCCTCGTCGATCAGGAGCACGCCGTCCAGCTCATCGGCCAGGCTGGCCAGCTCTTCCTCGCTGACCAGGCTGCCGCTGGGGGCATTAGGGTTGCACACGATCGTCAAGGCCGCACCGGTGGTGGTCAACCTGGCAGGCAGGTTGAACTCCGCATCGAACGGGATCTCGATGGCCTGGCAGTCCTGCAGCCTGGCAAGCACGGGATAGAGCGAATAGGTCGGAACCGGATAGGCCAGGGGCCGGTGCTGGTCGCAAAAGGCCCGCACGGCCATGGCCAGAAGCTCATCACCGCCGTTGACGCACAGGATGTGGTCTGCAGGCACGCCGTGGACCTCCGATGCAGCCTTGCGGAACTGGTCTCCAATGGGGTCAGGGTAGCGGCGGAGCTGATCGGGCCTGATCGAGGCCAGGGCCTTGAGCACCTGCGGAGACGGAGGATAGGGGTTCTCATTTGTGTTGAGCTTGACCACATCCGCCTCCTTGGGCTGGAACCCAGGGACATACCCGGCAGTCTCCTCAACATTTGGTCGGAAGTAACCCATATTGACTCCAAAGCAACTTGGAGGCCCGATTATACGAAGAATGGTTAAATGGTTAAATGGTTAAATGGTGAATGGCGGGATGGTTGAATGGTTAAATGGTAGACGGTTAGATGATCGATCTCGTCCACTGCCTGCTGTCTACTGACTACTGCCGTTGGGATACATGAACTCCGGCATGCGCTGGAGCCTGCCTTGGCGGTCCACGCAGGCCAGGGTCGTGGAGGCCTCGGCCAGGACCACACCGGTGGCCTGGTCGTTCAGGACGTAGCTGTGCTCCACCCGGCTGGCCGTAACCCGGGCGCAGGTGGTCTCCAGACACAGGGCCTGGTCGTACCTGGCGGGTCTGCGGTACTTGATGTGCAACTCGGCCATGACAAACAGGTATCCTGCGGCCTCCAGGTCCTTGTAGGCCAGGCCGTTGGCGCGGAGCAGCTCCGTGCGCCCCATCTCGAACCAGATCGCGTATACGCTGTGGTGGATGATACCTGCCTGGTCCGTCTCCACGTACCGGGGCACGATCTGGATCGTGTGACTCGTTATGGTCGTTCGTTCTGGAAAACCCATACCTACGCCCCTGCCCGCATCCTGTAGAAGGCCCGCCAGTAGTCCAGGACGTCCCGCATGGTCTGTTCGAACCGGATCTGCGGCTGCCAGCCCGTGGCAGCCACGAATTTGTCGATGCACGGGATCTGCAACGTCACGTCCGAGGGACGCAGCCGGGCCGGGTCCACCTGGACCTTGATCTTCTTCTTGGGCGTGACGGCCAGGAGCCGGTCGAGCATCTGGCGAATGCTCATGGTCTCGTTGCCGCCTATGTTGTAGACCTCGCCCGGCTCACACCGGGTCACCAGGAGCCAATAGGCCCTGACCGCGTCCCGCACATCGGAGAAGGTCCGGATGCTGTCCAGGTTGCCGACCTTGAGCACCGGCTCTTGCAGGCCAACCTCCATGGCCGCCACCTGCTTGGCGAAGTTGGACAGCACGAAGACCTCGCCCCTGCGAGGTCCCGTGTGGGTGAACATGCGAGAGCGGAGGGTCCGGACCTTCCACGAGGTCCAGTACTGGAAGGCCAGCATGTCCTCGCCGACCTTGCTGACCGCGTAGGGTGAGGCCGGACGCAGGGGATTGGTCTCCCTGATGGGGACCTCGTCCTCGCGGACCTGGCCATAGACCTCCGAGGAGCTGCAGATGTGGATGACCGGGTCGTACCCATGGGCCTGTTTCAGTTGTCGTACCGCGTCCAGGAGATTGGCCGTACCGATGACGTTGGTCTGGAGCGTGTCGATCGGAGCGATGAAGCTGAAGTCCACGTACGACTGGGCCGCCAGGTGGAAGATGAACTCCGGGCGCAGTTCCCCCAGCAGGGCCGTCAGCGACGGCAGGTCGTGCAGGTCGCCGTAGCGCAGCGTGATCCGGTCCAACACCCCTTGGATATTGTCCTTGGGTGACCGCCATCGAACCAGGCCCACCACCTCCACGCCGGGCTGCTCGTTCAAGATGTACTCAGCCAGGTGGCTGCCCACGAATCCCGTGATCCCAGTGATCAGTGCCTTCATGTCCCCAATTCCTCATTTCTGATTCTTGATTTCGGATTCTTTATTCCTGGTCTGGCCATCGCACCATCCGGTCCAGATCCGGCGATAGGCGGCCTCGACGCCCTGCATGTAGGCCTTGGCGTCGCACAGGCCTCCAGGAATGGTCATCCTGGCCCGCAGGGAGGCCCGGATCCGGGCCAAGGCCGGCAGGCCCTGGGCCAAGGCCACAGCCTTGACCACGTACTGCCGGTCCGTCGTTGCGGCCAGGCACTCCAGTCCCACCCGTTTGAGGTATGAGAATCCCATCCGGGCGGGCCAGTATGCAGGCCCATCGGCTGTGCGGGAGACCACCGGCACGCCCATCCACAGGGCCTCGAGGGTGGTCATGCACCCGCCGTAGGGATAGGTGTCCAACCCGATATCGGCCTGGTTGTACAGGGCCAGACGTTCCCCTTCGGGGACCCACCCGATGACCTTGACCCGGGATGGGTCCACGCCCAGGCCTGTGAGCCGGTCAAGCAATGCCTTCTGGATCGCCGGCACCTCCCCGGCCTTCAACTTCAGGAGTAGTCGGCCGGTCGGACAGGCGGCCAGGATGGAGGCCCACAGACCCAGGATGACCGGCGTGATCTTCATGCCGTTATTGAAACACGCAAAGGTGACGACCCCCTTTTGGAGGGCGGGCAACGGCCCGATAGGAGGGGCATCCGCCGGCGGCTGATAGCAGTCCACGCCGGGCAGGTAGACCGGGCGTTCCACGTACCATCGCTCGGATTCCGGACCGTCCCGGAACCGATCGGTGAGCCGGTAGTCTATCTGGGCCATGCCCGTGGTGGCCACCGCTCCGAAATCCATCTGGATCGGCGCGGGCCTGTGGGCCAGGACGCGGAGCCGGTTGTCCGGCACGTGCCCCCCAATGGCCACGAGGATGTCGATCCGGTCCTCGGCAATCGCCGCCGCGGCGGCCTTGTCGTCGACGTTGCGGATGTCCCGGTACCCGTCGAGCTTGGCCTTGAGCCGCTCTGTCACGTGATCGGCGAACGCCACGCTGCCGTACCCAAGGACCTCGTGCCCATCCCGATCTCGCCCATCCAGAAACGGCTCGAAGTTGTAGATCGTGGCGTGCTCGCGGAACTCCGAGCACAGGTACCCGATCCGAAGACGCCGGCCCGCATCAGGGACGTTGGGGTAATCCCGCCGGGCCAGATCCTCCGGGGCATGGCGCCGAGCCCAGTGGAGATGCTCCTGGAGGATGACCTGTGGATCGCCGTCGGGAAGGTAGCTCAGGAACATCAGGTAGTGTGAATGGAACTGGGGGCTGTCCGGCGCGTGGTCCACCGCCGTGCACATGATCCGCATCCCTTCCCGGGTCTGGCCCTTGCGCATCAGCTCCATGGCAGCCTCGCGGGCAATGTAGGGATTGGCCGGGTCCGCCTCATAGGCCTTGCGGTTGTACTCCGCGGCCTCAGGCAGACGGTTGGTCATCACGCAGATCTGACCCATCTGGAAATAGGCCATGGGCTCCGGGGCCACGGCCAGGACTTGGTGAAACCATCGCTCCGCAGCCGCCCAGTCCCTGGCGTGAAAGTAGGTCTGCCCCATCAGGAACGCCACCTGCCCGCCTCCGCAGCGGCGTCCCAGGCCGGTCCGCTCCAAGGCCTCCAGGCGATGCCTGGCCCGGTCAGCCTGCCCACCCTTGGCCTCACCATAGGCCTTGGCCAGGCCGGCGGGCAGGTGGGCCGTCACGACCAGGTTCGACCGCCCGTCGGTCCCTACCGCGAACCGCAACCGGCCACTGGAAGGACTCCTGGGTTCTAAGTGCTGAGTGCTGAGGCCCATCCCTATCTCCCGACCCTTTCCTCATCTTGGATATCTGATCTTTGCTTCTGGATTGGAGGATGGCACCATCTCCGCCACATGTCACGATACGCAGCCTCGACCTCGCGGGCGAACCTCCGGGCATCGCACAGGGCGCTGGCCTGCATGCGCGGACGCAGGCACGCCCGGAGGCGGGCCAGGGTCTCGGTATTCCGGGCCAGGGTCCGGGCCTTGGCCACGAACTCGTCCGGATTGGAGGCGGCGAGGTAGTCCAACCCCAAGAAGTGAAGCAGATCCCCACCCACGCGGGACACATAGGTCCCGCCCACCAGAGTGATAATGGGCACCCCCATCCACAGACCCTCGAGGGTAGTCATACATCCGTTGAAAGGATGCGTATCCAGGGCAACGTCGATCTGGTGGAACTGGGCCAAGTGCCCGGCCGCCGACGGGATCAACTCCAGGACCTCGATCCTCCTCCGATCGATGCCCAATGCCTCGAACTGGGCCCGATAGTGATCGGCCAACACTGGGTCCCCCCCTCCAGAAAACTTCAGTACCAGGCGGGACGGACTGACGGCCTGGAGCACCCGGGCCCAGAGACTCACTACATCGGGGTTGATCTTCAGGGCATGGTTGAACGATCCGAAGGTGATGAATCCGTTGGCCAGGGCCGGCAGGGGTCCCACCGCAGGGGCCGACTCCTGTGCCCGAAAGCAAAGGACGCCCCCGGGCAGCCGAACGAGATGCTCGACGCACAACGCCTCGGACCCGGGCGGGTCCAGATGGGCGTCCGTGAATCGGTAGTCGACCTGTTCTATCCCGGTGGTGTTGACGCCTTGATAGTCCACCTGGATCGGGGCCGGCTTGTACGCCAGGACCCGGAGCCGGTGACCCGCCGTGTGACCGGCCACGGCGACCAGGATATCGATCCGGTCCTCCTCGATGCGACGCGCCACCTCCCGGTCGTCCAGGCCGTGAATGGCGCGATACCCGTCGAACTTGGCCGCCAGGCGCCGCGTGACGTCGTCCGGACGGGATACGCTCCCGTAGCCGAAGACCTCCACCGCCCGGCGGTCGCGGCCGTCCAGCAGGGGCTCGAAGGTGTAGGCGACCGAGTGCCTCCGGAAATCGGCCGACAGATAGCCGATCCTCAGGCGGCGGTCCGGGTCGGGATCATTGTCGTGGCCGGTCCTGGCCAGGGACAGCGGGGCATGGCGACGTCCCCATCGCCCGTGCTCTGCCGCGATCCCCCCGGGGTCCAGCCCGGGGACGTAGTGCATCATGAACAGCAGGCTGGAATGCAGCCAGGCGCTTTGAGGGCATTGGTCAACGGCCCGGCGAAGGAGATCCAGGCCCTCGTCCAATCGCCCGGTCAACATCAGGTCCCTGGCCAGGTTGCTCTCGATACCCACGTCGTCCGGGGCCAGACGCAGGGCCTCCTCCTGACACCGCAGGGACTGCTCCCACCGGCCCTGCTGTCTGTGAAGGACGGCCAGTTCATTCCAGACCAAGGCGTGCGGCCGGCGATCCACGACCCACTGGTACCAGTAGCCGGCCAGCTCCAGGCGTCCGATCCTCTGCAGGGTCATGGCCAGGACCACGGCCGTCAGCTCGGCCCCGGCGGCGTCCGAGTGGATCCAGGCCGTCACCCGTGCCAGATGGCCGGGGTCCAGCAGCCTGACGGCCGTCTCGATGTCGGCCTTCGTGGCGGCGTTGAACGCCTCGGTCAGGAAGACCGGCAACACGCCATCCGGGATATCCAGGCAGATGACACCATCCCGGGCATAAAGGCACGCAGATAGATCGGTCGTCGCCGTCATCAGCCGCGCCCTCCCTGCCTGGTGAGTTCGGAGTGGTGAGTTGCAGGTTGTGAGTTGAGAACATCATTCTCATTATTTTGGATCTTTGATTCTGGCTTTTGGCTTGGGTTATCGCACCACTTCCGCCACATGTCCCGATACGCGGCCTCCACCTCGCGGGCGAACCGCCGGGCATCGCACAGGGGGCTGGCCAAGACCCGCTGGCGCAGCATGGCCCGTAGAGAGGCCAGTGCCCGGACGTTCCTGGCCAAGGCTGCGGCCTTGAGCACATACTCACGGGGCGTGGACGCGGCCAGGGCCGGCAGGCCCACCTGCGTAAGCATGGCCAGACCCACCCGCGAGATGAGCTTGTCCCCGGTTAACGACACGACCGGCACGCCCATCCAGAGTCCCTCAAAGGTCGTGACACACCCGTTGAATGGATAGGTATCCAGGGCGATGTCGATCTGGGCATAGCAGGCCAGGTGGTCGGACGATCGCCGGGCAAAGCCCAGAATCTGGACGCGATCCTCTGCGACGCCCAACTCGCCCAGCCGTCTGCGGAATCGGCCCGCCAGCAAGGGATCGCCCCCGTCCACGAACTTGAGCAGCAGGCGCGAACCTTTGACCTCCCGAAGCACGGCCGCCCACAGGGACAGGACGTAGTCGTTGATCTTGAGGCTGTTGTTGAAGGACCCGAAGGTCACGACCCCGCGACTCGGCGCCGGCAGAGGCCCCACGGCCGGGGCATCCTCCGGGGGCCGGTAGCACACGTACCCTGAGGGGATGTGAACCAGACACTCCAGGTAGAACGCCTGGGACGAAGGCGGATCCAGCACGGCATCGGTTAGGCGGTAGTCGACTTGGGCCATGCCGAGCGTGCTGATCGAGCCCATGTCCACCTGGATCGGAGCCGGCTTGTAGGCCAGGACCTTGAGCCGATGTCCGCCGGTGTGGCCCGCCAAGGCCACCAGGATGTCGATCCGGTCCTGCTCGATCTGCCGGACCACGGCCAGGTCGTCAGTGCCGAAGATGTCCCGGTAATGATCGAACTTGCCCTGGAGACGTCCGGTCACGTGATCGGGACGCGAGACGTTGGCGTAGGCGAAGGTCTCGACCTCCCGGGCGTCGTGTCCATCCAGCAGGGCCTCCATCGTCGACGCAGCCGGGTGCTCACGCAGGTCCTGCGACAGGTACCCGATGCGAAGACGTCGTTCCGGGTCGGGGACGTTGTCACGCCGGGATCGGGCCCGGTGCAGCGGTGCGTGGACCCGGCCCCATCGCAGGTGTTCCTGAAGAAGGGTCTCTGAGTCGATTTCAGGCCAGCAGTAGTGCAGGCGAAACAGGAGGCTCGAGTGCATCTGATCATCGGAGGGATAGGCCGCAATGGTCTCTCGGAGAAACTGCAGTCCCTCGGCCATACGTCCCTCGGCCAGCAGGTCTGTGACGTGGTTGCACCGGATGACGGCGTTGCCGGGATCGAGGTCCAGGGCCTTGCGCCGGTGGATTCGGGTCATGTCAGACCGTCCCAGGGCCCGATACACCTGGGCCAGCTCATCACGTACCAGGGCATGGTCGCGCCTGGCCAGGACCTGCTCGTAGTACCGCGCGGCCGCGGCAGGACGCTGCAGTCTCTGGCAGGTCATCGCGAGGACCAGACGGACCAGGTCCAGGCCCGGGTACCTGCCGGCCTCCAGTGCCTCGATCTGCCAGAGGTTCTGGCCGGTCAACAGGGTCTCGGCCTGTGCGGATCGGCCGCTGGCCGCCAAGTTGAAGGCCTGGATCACGAACTCGGGCAAGACCCCGTCCGGGATCTCGATTCGGGCCTTTCCATCAGGCCCGCTGTACAGGCACCGGTTCAGATCCACGACCTGGCCCAGCATCGGACTGGACTGGGATGGGTCCGGGTGTCGCTCGCACATATCGTTTCCACATCCAGCGGAAGATCGTCTCCATTTCCTGGACATACCGCCGGCCGTCACACAGGGGGCTGGCCTTCAGATGCGATCGCAGGCCTGATCGCAGCGTCGCCAGGGCCTCCGGCCTTCCGGCCAGGGCCACGGCCTTGGCCACGTACTCATCGGGGTTGCCAGCCACCAGGACATCCAGCCCGACTCGGGTCAGGATCGTATGACCCACGTGGGAGATGTAGGTGTCGCCGGCCAGGGTGATCGTGGGCACACCCATCCACAGACCATCCAGTGTGGTCACGCATCCGTTGAACGGATAGCTGTCCAGGGCGATGTCCACCTCGTTGAGCAGCCTCCAGTGATCCTGCTTGGCCCTGGCCGGTCCCAGGACCTGGAGCCGCTGGCGGGCAATCCCGGCCCGATCGAACTGGTCGAGCAGGGGCTCGGTGACAAGCGGGTCCTCGCCGCCCGGGAACTTCATGACCAGGCGTGAGTCGGGCACCCGGTGAAGGACCGCGGCCCAGAGGGCGATGACGTACGGGTTCATCTTCAGGCGGTGGTTCATGGCGGCAAACGTCACGACCCCGCGACGGGCCGCCGGCAGAGACCCCACGGCCGGGGCATCGTCGGGGGGCCGGTAGCACACGTACCCTGAGGGTACGTGGACCAGATGCTCCAGATAGAACGCCTGGGACGACGGCGGGTCCAGCACGGCGTCGGTCAAGCGGTAGTCCACCTGGGCCATGCCGAGCGTACTGATCGAGCCCATGTCCACCTGGATGGGGGCGGGCCGGCAGGCCAGGACCTGGAGCCGGTGGCCGGCGGTGTGACCGGCCAGGGTCACGAGGATGTCGACCCGGTCCCGGTCGATCAGGTCCGCGGCCGCCGGGTCGTCCAGACGAAGGATGTCACGGTAGACTGTGAACTTGGCGGCGAGCCGCTCCGTCACGGCATCCGGCCTGGCCACACTGCCGTATCCGTAGATCTGCAGCCGGCCGCCGTCCAAGGCATCCAGCAACGGCTCGAAGGTGTGGGCCACGGAGTGGTCCCGCCAATCGGCGGAGAGATAGCCGATGCGCAGGGGTCGATCCGGGTCCAGGTCCCTGGCGTGATGCCCCCGGGCCCGGCTCAAGGGCGTATGCCGGGCGCCCCAGTCACACAGGGCTCGGTAGAGGCCGACCCGGTCGACCTGGGGCTGATAGTGGCGGGCAAAGAGCAGGCACGAATGCTCGTGTGCGTCGGCCTGGCCCGCCTGGACCCTCGCCGCCATCAGGTCCGTCGCCTCATCCACCCGGCCGGCACCCATCAAGGAATCGACGTATGCCGCTCGAATGATCTCGTCGTTGGGTGCAAGCTCGAGGGCTCGCCCCTCACACCTCGCGGCCTGACCGTACCACATCAGATCCCGGTACACGCGGCCCAACTCATGATAGACCAGGGGGTGCTCACACAAGGATGCGACCTGCTCATACCACCGCCCCGCAGTCTTGAGCAGACCGATCCGCTGGTAGGTCATGGCCAGGACCAGGGACACCACGTCGGCGCCGGGCCGTCTCTGGCGGATCATGCGATCCACCTGGGCGAGGTCCGTCTCGGTCAGCAGGGCCTGGGACCTATCGATCTGGCCCGTGCACGCCAGGTTGAAGGCCTCGATCACGAACGCGGGCAATACCCCGTCCGGGATATCGAGGCGAAGGACACCCTCTTGGACGTAGAGACACCGAGACAGGTCGGCCGTCGTCGTCATCAGCCGCGCCCTCCCTGCCTGGTGAGTTCGGAGTGGTGAGTTGTGGGTTGTGGGTGGAGAACGCCATTAGAATTATTTGGGATCTTTGATCTTTGATTTTGGATCCGGGTGTCGCACCACTGCCTCCACATCCGCCGATAGGCCGCCTCCAGGCCCCTGACATAGGCCTTGGAGTCGCAGAGAGAACTGCCGGCCATGCGAGGCCGAAGCGAGGAGCGAATCTGGCCCAGGGCCTTCGTGTTCCGGGCCAGCACCACGGCCCGCTCCACGTATTCACGCACCGTGGAAGCGGCCAGGTGCTCCAACCCCACCCGCGCAAGAATGCTCAATCCCACCCTGGAAATCAGCGTCTGGCCCACCAGTGTCACGATCGGAACACCCATCCACAGGCCCTCCAGCGTCGTGAGGCAGCCGTTGAAGGGGTAGCTGTCCAGGGCGATGTCGACCTGGTTGTACAGGTCCAGGTGGGCCTCCGGTGACAGCCACCCGCAGATCTGAATGCGATCACGGTGCACGCCGCGCTGCTCAAAGAGCCGAAGATAGTGCCCCGCCAGGACCGGGTCGTCACCGCCTGGGAACTTCATGACCAGTCGTGCCCCCTCCGCGGCGTTCATGACCGCCGACCACAGGGACACCAGGTCGGGATGGACCTTCTGGCTGCCGTTGAATGAGCCGAAGGTCACCCGCCCATTTCGCATTGCCGGCAGGGGTCCAACCGCCGGGGCAAACCCCGGAGGACGATAGCAGACCATCCCTCCGGGCAAGTGTATCGACCGCTCCAGGTAGTACTGCTCCGAGCCAGGCGGATCCAGTTGCCCATCGGTCAGACGATAGTCCACCTGTCGCATGCCCGTGGTGTTGATCCCCCCGAAGTCCATCTGAATCGGCGCAGGCCTGTACGCACAAACGAGCAGACGATGGCCGATCGTGTGGCCTGCCAAGGCGACCAGGATGTCGACCCGGTCCTGCTCGATCAGGTTCGCCACGGCCCGGTCTGCCAAGCCATAGACGTCGCGATACACGTCGCACTTCGACTGCAGCCTCCGCGTCACGCCATCGGGATGGGCGACGCTCCCGTATCCAAAGACCTGGAAGGCCAGACGATCCCTGGCGTCCAGGACGGCCTCAAAGGTGTAGGCCACCGAATGGGTCCTGAAGTCGGCTGAGAGGTACCCAATCCTCAGCGGACGGTCCGGATCGGGGTCATTGTCGTGGCTCCGCCTGGCGAGCGACATCGGGGCATGCCTCTGTCCCCAACGACAGTGCTCCTCAAAGAGGCTCGCCCGGTCCTGGCCGGGCAGGTAGTGCATGGCGAACAGGTAGTTCGAGTGGATCTCGGCACTGTCCGCCTGCCTCTCAACGGCCTGCCTGGACAGGGCGACTCCCTCCTCAATCCGGCCCAGCATAATCATGGCGTTTCCCAGATTAGCCAGATATCCCGCATTATCAGGTTCCAACTCCATGGCCCTTTGAAGATGCTCCGCTGCTGCACATGGGGCCCCCAGGAACCTGCAGACATGGCTGAGCCTGCCAAAGACGAATCCGCTGGGCTGAATCTCTGCAACCTTCTGATAGTACTCGCGGGCCAGCCGGAGCCGGCCAGCCTCGAACAGGGTATCTGCCACCAGCCCGAGGCTGGACGGATCGTCCGCCATGAGGGCCTCGGCCAGTGGATTGAGGGGTCGCTTCAGGGAGGGAGGGTCGGCAAGGGCCTGCGCGATGACCTGTCGGGCATGGTCGATCCGGCCTTGTCCCACAAGGGCCCAGACCCATTGGTCCAATAACTCCGCGGACGCCGGCATTGTCAGGACTGCCTGTTGAAGCCACTTCGCTGCAGCCTCATATTGTCTGAGCGACAGGTAGAGCTGGCCCAAGGTCCTGTACGCCGCTGGCCTGTCCAGACCAGCGCCTATTGCGTCCTCGTAGAGCCTTGCCGCCTCATCAGCCCTGTTCGCCCTGAATGCCGCCTCAGCCCTGGCACACAGGTGCTCGTAGGCATGCGGGTCAAATCCGCGGGTCGCCTGGACCTCTTGTGATTGTGTACCTTCAGTACTGATAGTGGCATCCTGCCAGATCGTAGTTGTTGCTTGCCAGCGTTTCTGAACACCCTACAAGGGATTATCGGCCAAGTGGATTGCAGAGGGCCAGCTTTTCCCCGATCACACCCAGGTCACCTGGGACCCTTGGCGGTCTGGCACCACCTGTGCCACATCCGGCGATAGGCGGATTCCACAACCTTGGCAAAGGCCTTGGCGTCACACAAGCCACTGGCCATCATACTGGGACGCAGGGTGGCCCTGAGCTTCCCAAGGACCTCCGGCTGCTGAGCCAGGTCCGTGGCCTTGGCCACGTATTCCTGAGGGGAGGCCGCCACGAGGGAGCCCAGCCCCAGGCGAGACAGAATGCTCAGGCCCACACGGCTGGCGTGGTGCTCGCCTGCCAGAGAGACCACCGGCACGCCCATCCACAGGGCGTCGCAGGTGGTCGTGGTCCCATTGTAGGGAAACGTGTCCAACGCGACGTCCACCTGGTTGTAGAGCCGGAGGTACTCGATGGCCGGCTTCTGGCCCTGTATCGCGATCCGCTCGGGCGGGATACCTGCCTGCTGGAACCGGTCCAGGAAGACCTGCCGCACCCCGGCGTCGTCCCCTGCACGGGACTTCAACAGCAGCCTGGACCCGGCCGTGGCCTCCAGGATCTGCGCCCAGAGGGACACCAGAGGTCCATTGACCTTACTGGAATCGTTGAAGGAGCCGAAGGTCACGCAGCCGGTCTCGAGACTGGGCGGGGGGTCCACCTGGGGACTCGACTCCGGCGGCCGATAGCACAGAGAACCCTCCGGCAGGCCGACCAGTTGCTCGGTATAACAAGACTGAAGCGATGAGGGGGTCGCCAGATCGTCCGTCAACCGGTAGTCCACCTGGTCCATGCCCGTGGTATCAGGGTACCCGAGGTAGGTCACCTGGATGGGCGCGGGCTTGAGAGCCAGGACGTCCAGGCGATGGCCGCCGGTGTGGCCTGCCAGGTCCACGAGGATGTCGATCCGATCGTGCTCAACCAGGGCCGCAGCGGCACGGTCGTCCAGGCCGCACACACTCCTGAAGGCGTCGCACTTGGCCTGCATCCGCCAGGTCGTCTGGTCCGGGCAGGCAACGTGCCCATACCCGAAGATCTCCACGGCGCTGCGGTCGTGACCGTCCAGCAGGGACTCCAAGAAAAAGGCGACAGGATGGGTCCTGAAGTCGGGCGAGAGATAGCCGATCCGCAGACGCCTGTCCGGATCGCGGTCGTGGGGATGGTCCTGCCGGGCCAGGTTGGCTGGGGCGTAGGCCCTGGCCCATCGCCGGTGCTCCTCAAAGAGGGCCGGACCGTCGAGCGAGGGCAGGTAATGCAGGTTCATCAGATACATCGAGTGGATCGATCGATCGCCCGAGGTCTCCGCGGCCTTGCGGAGCAGGGCAAGGCCCTCTTCCTGGCGCCCCACGAAGACCAGGGAGGTCCCCAGGTCAGCGCCCAGGGACGCATCGTCCGGGCACAGGGACATGGCCTTCTGTCGCAGGTCGATCGCCTCGGACAGGCGGCCCGTGAAGTGACAGATGTGGCCCAGATTGACCATCGCCAAGGGATGAGGCGTGACCTGCAAGACCCGGCGGTAGTACCTCTCCGCACGATCCAGGAGCCGGGCCCGGTGGAAGATCCCCGCCATGGTCATGGCTAGGTCCACGCCCGGAGATCCGGGCGCAATGGCCCGTTCCACGGCCTCGAGGGTCTCCGGGGTCAGCAGCCTCAGGGCCTGTTCGATCTGGCCGTGTTCGACGGCCGTCTGGGCCTGGCCGATCCGTCGGTGGAGGTCCGCCTCGGACAGGGTCGCGGAGGGAGGCTGTCTGATCGGTCTGCTATTCATACGGGATTCCTTGCCCAAGCAATGCCGGGTGCTGAGTGCCGAACGCCAGGTTGAGACGGGTCCTCAGTTCCTGGCTTCTGATCCTTGATCTCCGGTCTTTGACGCGGCCTTCACACCACCGTCGCCACATCCGTCGATAGGCCGCCTCGATCTGTCGGGCATAGCGCCTTCCGTCGCACAGACAACTCGCCGCCATTCGTGGGCGTAGTGATCGCCGCAACCTCTCCAAGGTCGCCAGGTTGCCGGCCAGAGCCACGGCGGCCGCAATATACCCATCCGGATGGGAGGCCACAAGGGCCTCCATTCCCAAGCGACTCAGGATCGTCGCGCCCACTCGCGAGACATACACGTCTCCAGCAAGGGTCACCACCGGCACCCCCATCCAAAGGGCCTCCAGGGTGCTCACGCAGCCGTTGAACGGATGGGGATCCAGGGCGATGTCCATCTGGCCGTACAACCGCAGATGCTCCACCGGGGACCTCCGGCCACAGATCTCGATCCGCCGAGGATCGATGTGCGATCGCCCGAAGGCCTCCCGGAGACGATCCGCCCATTCGGCGTCTCCGCCGCCGGCGCACTTCAAGAGCAGCCGGGAATCGGGCAAGCGTCGCAGGATTTCCGACCACAGTGTCACCACAGAGGGGTTGATCTTGAGGCTGTTGTTGAATGACCCGAACGTCACAACTCCCCGGAGGCGGGCCGGCAGGGGATCGACCGGTGGGGCGAAGTCCGGCGGACGGTAGCACACGTATCCGTCAGGGACGTAGACCAGCTGCTCCAGGTAATACGGTTGGACCTCCGGCGGATCGAGCCTTTGATCCGTGATCCGGTAGTCGATCTGGGGCAGACCTGTGCCGCCGAGGGACCCGAGGTCGACCTGGATCGGGGCGGGCTTGAGGGCAAGGACCCCCAGACGGTGTCCCTCGGTGTGCGAGGCGATCCCCACCAGGATATCGATCCGGTCTCGCTCGACCAAATCGGCCACGGCCTCGTCCCCCAACCCATGGATGCCCCGGTAGTAATCGAACTTCCCGGCCAGCCGGGCCGTCACCTCGTCCGGGACTGCCACGTGGCCGTATCCGTAGACCTCCGCCGCCGCGGGGTCACGGCCCTCCAGGAGCGACTCAAAGGTGTACGCCACGGAATGCCTCCGGAAGTCAGCGGACACGTAGCCGACCCGAAGCCGCCGGTCCGGATTGCGGTCTCGCTCATGGCGGAGCCTGGCCCCGGCCGGTGGCGCGTGCATCCGGCCCCACTGCCGGTGCTCGTCGAACAGTTGCTGCCGAGTCACGCCCGGCACCAGGTGCAGATGAAACAGGAGCTTCGACCGGGCGTCGGCATTGAGCGGGTCTTCGGCCACGACCTGCCGAAGCAGGACGATCCCTTCGTCGCCCCGGCCTTCCCGCAGGAGGTCCAGGGCCAATCCCAGGCGAAACTCGGTATAGCATGGGTCGAGGGCCACGGCCTTGCGCCGGCACCGCGTGGCGCGAGAAAGAAGCCCGGCGTCCCGGTACAGACGGCCCAGTTCATAGAAGACCAGGGCATGGGGTTGCCGGGCGATGATCCGCTCAAAGCAGGCCTCGGCCTCCTGGGCCCGGCGGAGCTGGGCGAACATCAATCCCAGGAGGAACATGGCCACGGGACGCGACGGCTGGCCGTCCAACAGGGCCTGGGCCTGGCCCATGGCCCCGTCGTCCAACAAGGCAATCGCCCTCTCGACACGACCCTCCCCCATGGCCAGCCTGGCCAGGAGTATCGGCTCCGGCACCTCCGCCGCGTCGACCACCCACTGGGGCCTTCCATCCGGCCCCCTCCCGTAGGGCAGACAATCATCGGGCATGAGGACCTCCCTGGTTACACCATGCCCGCCACATCGTTCGGTAAGCGGACTCCACGTCACGGGCATAGGCCTTGCCGTCACACAGGGTACTGTGGAGCATCATGTTCCGCAAGGACCTCCGGATCGTGGCCAGCGCATCGAGCTGACCGGCAAAGGCCACGGCCTTGGCCACGTACTCCCGGGCACTGGCCGCACCGAAGACCTCCAGGCCCACGCGGGCCAGAAGGCTCAGCCCCACGCGGCTGGCATGATGCCGCCCGATCAAGGACACCGTCGGCACGCCCATCCACAAGGCCTCGCAGGTCGTGGTGGTGCCGTGGTACGGGAACGTGTCCAGGGCGATGTCCACTTGGTTGTACAGGTCCAGGTGCTCCCGTACCGGCAGCCGTCCCAGTATCCGGACCCGCTGCCGGGACACGCCCTGGCGCTCGAACATCGACTCGTACAGGTCCCGAACGGCCGGATCACGGCCGCTGTCGAACTTCAACAGCATCTGCGACCCCGGCACCTCGCGCAACACCCGGCTCCACCAGCGGATCGTACGGTCGTGGATCTTGCCGTTGCTGTTGAACGAGCCGAAGGTCACAAACCCGCGATCTCTGGCCGGCAGAGGCCCCACGGCCGGGGCCCAACTGGGCGGCCGATAACAGACAAAGCCGGACGGCAGCGACACCAACCGCTCGGTGTAGAACCGCTGGGCCTCCGGCAGGTCCGCCCACCGGTCCGTGAACCGATAGTCGATCTGCTCAAGACCCGTGGTGTCCGGATATCCCAGGAAGCTCACCTGGACCGGCGCCGGCTTGGCTGCGAACACGGACAGGCGATGATGTCCCGTGTGCCCGGCCAGATCCACGAGGATGTCGATTCGATCCTGCTCGATCTGACGGACCACGCTCCGATCGTCCATGCCGCAGATGGCGCGGTACGCGTGGAACTTGGACTGCAGACGCCGCGTCACCTGGTCCGGCGACAGGACGTGGCCGTACCCGAAGGTCTCGACCTGGTTGCCGTCGTGACCGTCCAGCAGAGACTCGAAGAAGTAGGCCACCGAGTGTCCGCAGAAGTCCGGGGAGACGTACCCGACGCGGAGCCTCCGGTCCGGATCCGGGTCGTTCGCGTGCAAGGTCCGGGCCAGGCTGGCCGGCCCATGCGTGCGACCCCATCGCCGGTGCTCCTCGTAGAGGCCGGCCAGGTCCCACGCGGGGCCTTGGTGCAGGTGCCACAGATACTTGGAGTGGCTGACGCAATCCGGAGACCCGGCGATCAGCCTGCGGAGCCCGTCGAGACCCTCGCGGTGCCGTCCCGCCTGGATCAGAAGGTCCGCGAGAGTCGCCCGCAGTTCCGGGCTCTCAGGGGACAGGGCCACGGCCTTCTCCAGGTGTTGCACGGCCTCGGACACGCGGCCCGTGTGACGGCAGAGGGCACCCAACTCGAAGTGGGCCAGGGCATGCGGCCGCAACTGGACGACCCGCCGGTAGGCCTGTTCGGCCCGGCTCCATTGCTCGGTCCTGGCCAGGAGCACGCCGATCACAAACAGGACGTCCTCAGGGGCCGTGGCCGGCACTGCGGCCCGCACGGCGTCCTCGCTGAGCAGGCCCATCGCCCGGTCCATCTGGCCGAGCTCGATCGCCGCCGCGGCCTCCAGGAGAAACGGTGCCAGCCGCCCCTTGTCGACCTTGTAGGTCAGGGAGCTCCCCTCGCAGACGAACAGCTCCAGCACGGCCTTGGCCCGGTCCATGGCCTCCCCCTCGATCGCCTCCTTGGCCTCGATCAGGGCCGGCGGCAGGCCTTCGGCCCTGATGGGCACCAAGGTCTGGGGCGGGCGATCGGGATGTTGGGCGATCAGCGGCATCTCTTACCTCCCCCCTTTCATAATGTTTTGGATCCTTGATTCCTGATTTTGGATTGGACGTTCGCACCATCGGCGCCACATCTGACGGAAGGCGGCCTCCATCTCCTGACCCATGCGGCGGGGGCTGCACAGGGGACTCTGGAGCATACGTTCACGCACGGCCTTCAGCACCCGGCCCCACAGCGATAGGACATAGGTGTTGACCTTGGCCTGGTTGTTGAACGATCCGAACGTCACGTGGCCGCTGCGTCGCGCAGGCAAGGCGGTCACCGGCGGACTGATCGCAGGGGGGGCATATGCGGGAAGGCCGCCTGGCAGTCGAATCAGCTCCTCCCCATAGCCCTGCGACAGCGATGGCGGATCGAGGATCGCATCTGTGAGGCGATAGTCCATCTGCTCGAGGCCCGTGGTGTCAATGCAGCCGAAGTCGACCTGGACCGGGGCTGGCCGGCGGGCCATCACGCCCAGGCAATGGTCTTCCACGTGTCCGCCGATCTCCACCAGGATGTCCACGCCGTCCTGTCTGATCCGCTCCGCCATCGGCTCATCGCCCAGACCTCCGACCTGCTGATAACGCGTGAATTTGCGGCTCAGTCGCTCGGTGAAGGCGTCTGGATTCCTGACTCGTCCATACCCATAGACCTCCATCGCATCACGGTCATACCCGTCCAGGAACGGCTCAAACGTCTTGGCCACGGAGTGCTCTCTGAAGTCCGGAGAGAGGAAGCCCACCCTGAGGCGGCGGTCCGGGTCCCGGACGTTCGGGAAGTCGACCGCCCCCCTGTCTTGCGATGCGAAGTGCCGGCCCCAGCGACGATACTGTTCCCAGAAGAACTCGCGGCCAGGGCCCGGGACATAATGCAAAGCCCAAAGCCACATGCAGCCCGCGTTGGCATCGTGGGGCGCCAGGTCCGCGGCCGCGCGATGACGCAGAGGGTCGATGCGGTCTTTGGAGAGCAGGGCCTTGGCCTGCCCGACCTTGCCGGACCTGAGCAGGTCGTTGGCCTCCAGCAGAAACGCGGGGATGTCCCCTGCTTGCACACAGAGATCCAGGCCCTTCTCGCCCCTCAGCAGCGGACCGAATCGACCTGGCGGAGTGCGGGATGCGGGATGCGAAATGTCATGTTGCATCAACGGCCGACTCCTAACATTCCTCCTGCTCGCCCGTTGGGCGTCCTGCATTGAGACGCTCCCCCTCTTCCTTGGCACCACTCCCGCCACATCTGACGGAGAGCCGCTGTAACCTCCCGCCCCAATCGGCCGGGATCGCACAGAGGACTGGCCAGCAGGCGCGACCGCAACGAGAAGCGGATCTGCTCCAGGGCGTCGAGTTGCCGGGCGAATGCACAGGCCTCGGCCACGTATTCCTCTGGGGTGGACGCAACAAAGATCTCCAAGCCTACACGACTGAGCACGCTCAGGCCCGTCCGTGACACATAGAGGTCTCCCAGCAGGCTCACGGTCGGGACACCCATCCACAGGCCCTCCATCGTCGAGATACACCCGTTGTAGGGGTAACTGTCCAGGGCCAAGTCCACACCGCCGATCAACTGCAGGTACGTCTCGTAAGGCAGCATCCCATGGATTTCGATCCGCTTCCGGCTGACACCTCGCCGTTCCATTTGCTGGAGGTAATACTCCCTGGCCACCGGATCAGCCCCGGCCAGGCACTTGACGACCAAGTGAGAGCGGGGGTAAGCGGCCATGATCTGTGCCCACAGGGACATCACCAACCCGTTGAATTTGAGGTTGTTGTTGAATGAGCCAAAGGTGACATACCCGTTTCGTTTGGCCGGCAATGAAGTCACCCGTGGACTCTCGCGGGGCGGCACATAGGAGGCCAGCCCTCCCGGCAGATACAGGGACTTCTCGACGTAATACCGGAGCGTGTCAGGGGGATCGAGGATCGAATCGGTCAGCCGATAGTCGATCTGTTCGATGCCAGAGGTGTCGATGCCGCCGTAGTCCACCTGGATGGGCGCAGGCTTGGACACCATGGCCGCCAGACAGTTGTCCACGACGTGACCTCCGATCTCCACAAGGATGTCAACCTTGTCGTGGGCTATCTGGTCCGCGACCGCCTCGGTGCCCATCGGGCACAGATTGGTGAAGCGGGCGAATTCCCGGGCCAGACGCTCTGTGGTTCGATCAGGATGCCTGACATAGCCATATCCGACAGCCTCAATCTGGTCACGGTCATACCCCTTCAGGAAGGCCTCGAAGGACACAGCCACCGAGCCCTCGCGAAAATCAGGCGAGAGGAATCCAACGCGGATCCGGCGGCCTGGATCGCGGTCGTTGCGAAAGACATACGAGGATCGGCTGGGCGCGTGGCGCCGAGCCCACCGCCGGTACTGGTCATAGAAAAACGCCCGGCCGTGGCCCGGCACATAGTGGAGGTTCCATAACCACATCGGGACCGCCTGCGGATGGTCCGGATGACGGTCCGCAGCCCTCCTGAGCAGATCCAGCCCCTCTTCCGTCTCGCCCATGGCCATCAGGCTGCTGCCATAGGCCGTGGCATACGAGACGTTCTCAGGGTCCAGGGCGTGGGCCTCTCCAAAACACCCGGCCGCCTCGCGGAAGCGCCGGCTTTCATAGCACAGGCACCCCAGGTCACTGTAGGCCTTGGGATGGGGTTCCACGCCCAAGAGACGCCGCAGCCACGACTCGGCCAAGTCGGGCCTGCCCCCATCTGCCAGGAGCTTCGCCGTGACATACATCACGTCCGTCCTGGCGGGGTCTCGATCCACCTCTTCCCGGATCCGCCCCAGGGCGGGACCCTCCAGCAAGGCCATCGCCCGGTCGCGGTGGCCTTGGCGGATCAGGGCATTGGCCTCCAGCAGCACTGGCGGCAATGCCCCGGGGGCCACCGAGATCTCCCAGGACCCATCCCTGGCGCACAGGGAACTCAGCCGGCCGCTCGCACCGCCGCGCGCATTCACTCCGGGAAGCCTCCGTTCATCGGTGTCCATGATCGCCCTGTCCCCTTCCCTCGCACGCGTCAGCCCAGATGGCCCGCAGGGCCGCCTCGATGTCACGGGTCCACCGTCGGGGGTCGCACAGATCGCTGCGAAGCATCAGCCGTCGCAGGGACCCTCGGATGGACTCCAGGCAATCCCATTGGCCCGCAAAGGCTGCGGCCTTCGCCACGTATTCGCTGGGGCTGCCCGCCGCAAAGGCCTCCAGGTGCACCCGGCTGAGCACGTCCAGGCCCACCCGGGACACGTACAGCCCGCCGGTCAGCGACAAGGTCGGCACCCCCATCCACAGGCCCTCCATCGTGGTCCGGCACCCGTTGTAGGGAAAGGTATCGAGCAGGAGGTCCACCTGTCCCAACAACTGCAGGTGTCGCACGCGAGACACACTGCCGTACAGTGTCACCCTGTCACACTCCACTCCCAGGCGCTCGAACTCGGCCTTGATGAACTCCTGAACCGCAGGGTCGCTGGCCGTGGGGAACTTGACCACCAGCCGGGATCCCGGGACCGACAGCAGGACCTGTGCCCATAGGGACCGCACGGACCCGTTGACCTTGGCCAGGTTGTTGAAGGCCCCAAAGGTCACGGCCTTCTGCTGTTTCGCCGGCAGAGGTGTCACCGGCGGGCTCTCCAGCGGCGGGACGAAAAAGGCCTGGCCGCCCGGCAGAAACACGGACCGCTCCCCATAGAACCGATGGGTCTCAGGCGGATCGAGGATCCGGTCCGTGAACCGGTACCCGATCTGAGGCAGGCCCAGGGTGTCGATCCCGCCGCAGTCCACCTGGACCGGGGCGGGCTGGTACACGAAGACCGGCAGGGGGTTTCGGGTACAGTGTCCCCCATTCTCGACCAGGATATCCACGCGGTCCTCTCGGATCTGCTCTGCGACCTGCACCCAGGGCGTGCCCCGGATGTCCCGGTAGCAGTCGAACCGTGACTGGAACCGCCGCGTCCCCTCGTCCGGCGTCTCCGGGTACCCGTAGCCGTAGACCTCGAACTGCCCCCGATCACAGAGCTCGAGGAATGGTTCCCAGGGTGAGGCTGGCGAGTTCTCCTGGAATTCGCCGCAGATCAGCCCCACCCGGAGCCTCCGCCGCACGTCGGGGTTCGCCACGCCAGGACGGCACGGCCCTGGCAGCGTCGCATGCCTCTGTCCCCACCGCCGGTACTGGCTGAAGAAGAACGCCCGGTCCTTACCCGGCAGGTAGTGCAGGTTCCACAGCCACCGCAGCCAGATCTCGGAGGCCTCCGGCGCCAGGGCCAGGGCCCTCTCGAACATCCCGACCCCTTCCTCCGTGCGCCCAAAGCGGAGCATCGCCTCCCCGCAGAGCAGCGAGGCCTCCGCGTCGGCTGGGTCGGCGTCCACGGCCTTCTGTGCGTAGGAAAGACCCTCCCCACACCGCCGCCAGTCCGATGCACACAATCTCGCCAGGTCGCAGCACACCCTGGGATGTGGCTCCAGGGCCACGATCTTCTTGAGCCACGGCTCGGCTCGACCGACCTGACCGGTGTCCTGGAGCAGCCTCGCCAGGACGTACATAACGTCGGTCCGGCTCGGGTCCGCCTCCAGCGTCTGCCGGACGACCTCCACGCGATCCTCCTGGAGCAGGTCCCTGGCCGCGGCCAGTCGACCGCTGCGGGCCAGGCCGTTGGCCTCCACGAGAGGCGACGGCAACAGCCCCGCCGGCACGCTGATCTCGGCCCCCCCCTCGGCCACCACCAGCGAGGACAGGCGACCGGTCCGAGCCCCGGCACGCCCCTGCATCGCCTGAGATGTCTCATGATAGGCCGTCATACTCATTCCTTGCGATTGGCCCCCTCGGCCGATCGCCTGGCCGCCTGGCACGAACACGCGTGGCGCCAGATGTGCCGAAGGGCCACCTCCATTTCGCCGGTGAATCGTCTGGCGTCACACAACGGACTCCGGAGCACCAGGCCCCTCAAGGCCCGGCGGATCGCAGCCAGGTGACCCGGCTGCCGGGCGAAGGCCGCAGCCTTGGCTACGTACTCGTCGGCCCCCCGGGCGGCAAAGATCTCCAGTCCGATGCGGCCCAGTGTATCCAGGCCCACGCGGGACACGAAAAGATCCCCCACCAGCGAGAGCGTGGGCACGCCCATCCACAGGCCTTCCAGGGTCGTTCGCCAGCCGTTGAACGGGTAGGTATCCAAGAGCAGATCCGTCTGGCCCAGGATCTCCATGTGTTGAAGGTACGCACCGCTGCCGTGCAGGGAGATCCTCCGGGGATCGATGCCCAGGCGATCGAAGTCCTCTCGGAACGCCGCCTGCACCGCGGGGTCACTGAGGGCGGGACACTTCATGACCAATCGGCAGTCCGGGACGGTCTTGAGGACCCTTGCCCACAAGGCCTTGACCCAGGCGTTGATCTTGGCGCTGTTGTTGAAGGATCCAAATGTGATGTAGCCGTTCTGCTCGGCAGGCAGCGGGGGGGGGGCCGGACTGTCCCTCGAAGGCACGAACAAGGGCAATCCCCCAGGCAGGTAGACCGAATGCTCCGAGAACAGGTCCAAGGTCTGCGGAGGGTCCAGGACCTGATCCGTCAACCGGTATTGAACGGCCGGCAGGCCCAACGTGTCCATGCCGCCGAAGTCAACCTGCACGGGGGCGGGCCCATGCGCCATGATCCGCAGGGGGTTCCGCGTGGAGTAGCCTCCAACCTCCAGGAGGATGTCGACACGATCCGCCTTAATCGTCTCCACAATCCGGTCCTGCGGCCACCCCCAGACGTCCCGATAGCAGTCGAATCGGCTTGCGCATCGCCCGACCTCGATCTCCTGGCTATCGGAATAGTCATAGCCATACACCTCGAATTGGTCGCGGTCGCACAGATCCGCGAACCCCACAAGAGGCATCGCCGGCGTGTTCCCCTGGAGTTCCGGCGAGAGGATCGCCACCCTCAGCCTGCGGTCGGAATCCGGCTCGCACGCCCAGGCCCCGGGCGATGGGGCTGCGGGCATATGGGCCTGCCCCCACTGGGCATACCGGCGGCGGAAGAAGTCACGGTCTTGACCCGGCAGATAACGGAGATACCATAGCCTTTTGAGCGAGATTGAGGCATGGCCGGCCTCCAGATCCAGGGCCCTGTCGAGCATGGCGACGCACTGCTCGGTCCGCCCGAAGGCAGCCAGGGCGTCGGCACACAAGGACATCGCCTCCACGCAGGCGGGGTCCAAGGCCAGGGCCCTCTGGGCATGGTCCAGTCCTTCGCCGCACCGTCGAGTGTCCCGGGCGCAGAGCCGGGCCAGGTCACAGCAGACCAGGGGATGGGGCTCCTGGTCCAGTATCCTCCGCAGCCACGGCTCGGATCGCTCAGGCTGGTTGGTGTCGCGCAGGAGCCCGGCCAGGACGTACATCAGGTCGGTCCGAGACGGATCGCCCGCCAGCGTCTGCCGGACGACCTCCACGCGATCCTCCTGGAGCTCGATCCTCGCCTTCTCGATCTGCCCGGCCCGGACGAGCCCGTTGGCCTCCAGCAGACACGAGGGCAACTGCCCGTCGCTGACCCGGATCTCGGACCCATTGCCGCCGGCCAGCAGGGATTCCAGTCGACCGTTGCGTGGCCCGGCACCCGACTGCTTGGCGACGCTCAGCGACATGCACGCCCCCCTTCCGAAGGGGTCCGGGCCAATGACAAGCCGGCACCCGCGCCCGGGTCGCGGGCCTGTCGCCTCTCAACGCACCAGGCCCTCCACATCTGTCGGTACGCAGCTTCCAGCTCACGGGCATATCGTCCGGCCTCACACAGGCCACTGGCCAGCATCCTCCGGCGAAGGGCCCCACGTATTCGGGCCAGGGTATTGGGATCCCGGGCCAGGGACACGGCCCGCAGGATGAAACCGTCCGGATCCGAGGCCACCAGGCCGGCCAACCCCACCCGGCTCAGGAGGGTCAGGCCCGCGCGTGACGTATACCGGTCCCCTGCCAGGGACACGGTCGGAACCCCCATGCACAGCCCCTCCAGGGTGGTCAGGCATCCTCCGTACGGATAGGTATCGAGGCCGATGTCCACCCGGTGGTAGACCTCCCAGTGTTCGGCCGACCCCTGCCAACCCATCACCTCGATCCGCTCGGCCTCGATGCCCCAATGTCCCATTTTGGCCAGGAACCGCTCCACCCACTCCGGGTCCCGACCCGCGGGACACTTGACCAGCAGGCGTGATCCGGGCACCGCTCCGAGCACCTGGGCCCACAAGGCCAAGGTCTCATCGTTCATCTTGAGGTGGCTGCCGAACCCGGCGAAGGTCACGAGACGGCGGCTCGTTGCCGGCAGAGGCGACAGGTCCGGCATCTGGGCTGACGGGCGATAGCACACGTATCCGCCGGGCAGATAGACCAGACGCTCCACATAGTGGACCTGGGAACCGGGCGGGTCCAGGATCTCGTCGGTCAGCCGGTAGTCCACCTGGCACATGCCCAGGGTACTGATCGATCCAGAGTCCACCTGAATCGGAGCAGGCCTGTGCGCCAGGACCTGAAGGCGATGGCCCGCGGAATGTCCGGCCAGGGCCACCAGGATGTCGATCCGGTCCTGCTCGATCCGCTCCACCACGGCCGCGTCGTCCAGACCGTAGATGTCCCGATAGTGGTCGAACTTGTCCCGCAGCCGGGCGGTAACCGCATCCGGCCGGGCCACGTTTCCATAGCCATAGACCTCCACGGCCTGGTGGCTTCGCCCATCCAGGACGGACTCGAAGTTGTAGGCCACGGCGTGGTCCCGGTAGTCGGCGGACACATAGCCCACGCGGAGCCTCCGCTCGGGGTCCGGATCGTTGGCGTGGTCAGAGCGGGCCAGGGACATCGGCGCGTGGATCCGGGCCCAGCGGACGTGCTCACGCAAAAGGGTCCTGCGATCCACCTCCGGCAGATAGTGCAGGTACCACAGCAGTTGCGAGTGGAGATGGGCATCCGCTTGTCCGCGATCCACGAGGTCCCGCAGGGCCGCGACCCCCTCGTGGACCTGACCGATACCGATCCTATCCGTGATGACCTGGTCTCGGATCCACGGGGCCTGGTCGCAGGAACTCGCCTGCTGACGACAACGCAGGGCCTCCGAGTATCGCCCGATCCGGTGGTAGACCTGGGCCAACTCGTTCCAGATGACGCCATGGTCGCCGGACTCCAGGGCCTTGCGGTAGTAGTCCACGGCCTGCTGGGGGTACTCGGCCCTCTGGTACACGTACCCCAGCACGAAGTACAGCAGCCCTGCCCTGCAGGGATCCTGCCGGGCCTGACACCTGATGTCTTCGACGCACTCAGGCGTCAGCACGTTCAGGGCATCGGAGATCCGGCCCGCGTCGATCAGGCCGATGGCGAGGACCAGCGCCTCCGGCACGCAGCGGCGATCAAGGGTCAGACTCAGGCCCTGTCGGCTGTCGTAGGTCACCTGGGACAGCGGATTCCGCTGCTGCGATGGATCCTGGGATGGGGCTAGGCTTGGCCCGCCGGGCATGGCTCCCTCCTTTCACTGGCGACTCCGGTGTCACGACCGGCCGCCCCGCCGTCATGGCAAGCGGCTCGGCGGCACCCCTCGTGCCACATCCACCGGTAGGCCGCCTCCAGGTCTCGGGCGAACCTTCGGGCGTCACAGACGCAACTGGCCTGCAGGCGGGTCCGCAGGTCCCGCCGCAGGCCCGCGAGACGGTCCAGATCCCCGGCCAGATCCACGGCCCTCGACACGTATCCAGACCCGTCACAGGCCACCCACTCGGCCAGCCCGATCCGGCTCAGCAGGGTCAGGCTGACCCTGGACACGTAGGTCCGGCCTGCCAGGGATATCACCGGCACCCCCATCCACAGCCCGTCCAGGGTCGTAATGCATCCCTGGTAGGGGTAGGTGTCCAGGGCAATGTCGACCTGTCCCAGCGCGGCCAGGTAGCGGAGGTGCGAGGGCACCCGGCCCCCGATCTGCACGCGGGCCGGCTCCACGCCCAACTGCTCCAACGCCTCCCGGTACATAACCTGGGCCCGCGGGTCAGCGCCCGCCTGACAGGCGAGCACCAGACGGCTGCCGGGCACGGCCCTGAGGATCTGGGCCCAGAGGTCCAGCGTGAATCGATTGATCTTGGTGTTGTTGTTGAAGCACCCAAAGGTCACGAACCCGTTCCGGCGGGCCGGCAGCACGGGCACCGGCGGGGCCGGCGACGGCGTGTAGCCCACCAGCCCTCCGGGCAGGTACACGGATCTCTCCGTGTAGGAGCGGGCCAGGTGCGGCGGGTCCAGGATCTCGTCGGTCAGGCGATAGTCGATCTGGACCAGGCCCGTGGTCCCCACCGCGCCGTAGTCCACCTGGATGGGCGCGGGCCTGGCGGCCAATACGCCCAGACGGTGTCCCTCGCACAGCCCCCCGATCTCCACCAGGATGTCGATGCCGTCCTCCTCCACACACGCGGCCACCTGGTCGTCCGACAGGCGGAGCACGTCACGGTAGAGATCGAACCGCCCGGCCAGGCGACCTGTCACGTGATCCGGACAGGCCACGCTGCCGTACCCGTAGACCTCAAAGGCCCCCCGATCCCGGGCGACCAGCGCGGCCTCGAAGTTGGGCATGGAGGCGCGGGCGCGGAAGTCACTGGACAGATACCCGATCCGGAGCGGACGATCCGGGTCGGCGTCGGTCGGCCGGTGACGACTGGCCCGGTCGGCCGGGGCATATACCTGGACCCATCGCCTGGGCCCCCGGGCCAGGTCCTCCTTCTTGACCGGCGATTCGTGATGGGTGCTCCGACCCTCGCACCATCTTCGCCACATCCTCCGGTACGCCTGCTCCAGCTCACCGGCCATGCGCCTGGGCTGGCACAGGGGGCTTTGCAGCATCAACGCCCGCAGCGAGGAGCGGATCGCGGCCAGGTCCCTGCCCTGGCGGGCGAACGCACACGCCTTCGCCACGTACTGGCGAGGATCGGACGCGGCGAAGACCTCCAGGCCCAGGCGAGTGAGGATGTCCAGTCCCACGCGTGACACGTAGGTCTGGCCGGTGAGGGTCACGACGGGCACGCCCATCCACAGGCATTCCAGGCTTGTGATGCACCCGTTGAACGGATACGTGTCCAAAGCCAGATCCACCTGTCCCATCAGCTCCAGGTGTTCGAGGTACGGCAGCTCGCCGCAGAGGGTGACACGGTTCCTCGCGACGCCCCGTCGCTCAAACTCCCGCCAGAGGTGCTCGCGGACCCCGGCGTCCTGACCGGCAAGGAACTTGAGGATCATCTGCGAGTCCGGGATCGAACGGAGGATCTCGGACCACAGGGACAGGGTCACGCCACTGATCTTGGGATGCTGGTTGAACGACCCGAAGGTCACAAATCCATTGGCCTGGGCAGGCAAGGCCCCCACCATGGGACTCTCCTGGGGTGGACGAAACGAGACGAACCCTCCGGACAGGTGCACCAACTGCTCGGCGTAGAAGGGCTCCGCCTCCGGAGGATCCAGGATCGGATCGGTAATCCGGTAGTCCACCTGCTCCATACCGGTGGTGTCGATGCTCCCGATGTCCACCTGGATGGGGGAGGGCTTGAGGGCCAGCACGTCCAGGCGATGGCCGGTGCAGTGGCCGGCCAAGGCCACCAGGATGTCGATCCGGTCCTGCTCGATCTGCCGGGCCACGGCCTCGGTGTCCTGGCCCCACACGGGCCGGTATACGTCGAACTTCTGCTGGAGCCTGCTTGTGACGGCGTCCGGACAGGCCACGTGTCCGTATCCAAAGACCTCCACAGCCGTTCGATCGTGCCCGTCGAGGATGGGCTCAAACGACAGACTCACCGAGTGACGCCGGAAGTCCGGTGACAGGTACCCGATCCGCAGCCGGCGATCGGGGTCCGGGACATTCGGGTGATGCGTCCGCGCACGCCCAACGGGTGCGAAGTCACGACCCCACCGGCGGTATCCCTGCGAAAGGGACACGCGGGTCTCTCCGGGCAGGTAGTGCAGATACCAGAGATGGCTGCTCCGCACGTCCGGGCTCTGGGGGCTCAGGCCGGCGGCCTGGGCCAACAGGTCCACCCCCTCCTGGATCCGGCCGCTCTGGATCAGGTCCCTTCCCAGGATACACCGAAAGGCCACGTTGTCCGGCTGTGTCTCGAGGGCCTTGCCACTGTACGTCGCCGCCTCAGCCAGACGGGACATGTCGCGAGAGCAGATCTGGGCCAGGCGATGGTATGCATGGGGATGGGCAGCGATCTCCAGGAGCCTGCGATACCAGGACTCCGCCTGCCCGACCAGGTGCGTCTCATACAGCAGGTCGGCCACCACGAGCAGAAGCCCGGATCGGGAGGGGTCGTCGCGGGCCGTTTCGCGGACGTCCCGCAGACGGCCGGGGCTGAGCAGGCCACGGGCCTCGTCCAACTGACCGGCCGTCACCGCCTCGTGGGCCCGAATCAAGAAGTCCGGCAGATCCCCTGGGGCCAATGGTGTCCCTGAACGGTCGCCCCCGCCCAGGGGGGCCTGGAGCCGACCTTGGCCGGTCGTGAGTCGTGAGTCGTGAGTCGCGATTTGCGGCACTTGGCCCTTCACCTCTTGTTCGTTGCCTCTTACCTGCTGACCCACTGCTGCCACATCCACCTGAAGGCCGTTTCCAGCCTTCGGGCAAACCCCCCGGCGTCACATAGGGGGCTGGCCAGCATCATGGGCCGTAGTGACCGGCGGATCGCAGCCAGGTGTTCGATCTGCGTGGCAAATGACACGGCCTTGTTCAAGTACTCGTCAGCGGTGTGCGCCACAAAGGGCCCAAGGCCCACCCCATGGAGGATACTGTACCCGACCCTGGAGCAATGGTGGGCTCCCAGGAGCGTCAAGGTTGGAACGCCCATCCACAGGGCCTCGCACGTGGTGGTGGTGCCGTTGTAAGGATACGTGTCAAGGGCAATATCCACGGCATTATAGGACGCCAGGTGCTCGGCCGCCGGCTTCCAGCCCTCTATCGTAACCCTGTCGCCCACACCGTACTGACCGAATTGTCCCAGGTAGTGGCCCCTGATCTGGTCGTTATCACCTCCCTTGAACTTCAACAAGAGCCGAAACCCGTGGTCCTTCTGCAAAATGCGTGCCCACAACCCAAGGACCTCAGGATTGACCTTGCAGTGGTTGTTGAAGGAGCCGAAGGTGACCTGACCATGCACAGCAGAGGGAAGAGGCCCCACCGGTGGCACGTGGTCCGGCGGTCTGTAGCATAGAAAGCCATCCTGCAGGAAGACCAGTTGCTCGGTGTGGTACGCCCCAGCGTCCGGCAGGTCTGCCCTGGGATCGGTCAGCCTGTAGTCGATCTGCCCCAGGCCCGTGGTGTCCGGATACCCGAGGTAGGTCACCTGGATCGGGGCGGGCCTGTGCCCAAAGACCCCCAGCCGATGTCCCCGCCAGTGGCCTGCCAGATCCACCAGGATATCGATGCGGTCATCCCGGATGAGGGAGACCACCTGGTCATCCGGGAGGCCCCGGATGGGGCGATAGTGGTCCAACTTGCCGGCCAGCCTGGCCGTGACGGCATCGGGGCTGGCCACGTTGCCGTAGCCGTAGATCTCCACTGCGCGGCTGTCACGACCATCCAGGACCGGCTCGAAGAAGTACGCCACGGAATGCCCGTGGAAGTCCGGTGACAGAAAGCCCACGCGCAGCCTTCGGTTGGGGCTGGCGTCACCGGCTGGGACCGGCCCTGCCCCACGGGCCGGAGCGTGACGCCGGCCCCACTGCCGATGCTCTTCAAAGAGCACAGACCGATCGAGGCGCGGCAGGTAGTGCAGGTGACTGACCCACATGGACCCGATCACGGGGTCGGCGGGGGCCTCCTGGGCCGCCTGACCGAGCTGGTCCACGCCCTCCTGGAGCCGGCCCACGTGTACCAGGTCCGACCCGAGATTGGCCCGCAGGAGCGGGGTATTGGGCTGCAACTGCACGGCCCGACGACGATGGTCCAGGGCCTTCGCGAACTGGCCCAGGGCGTGGCAAAAGCAGGCCGTCTCATTGTAGATCGCCGCATGGGGATGGATCGCCAAGGCCCTCTCAAAGGCCTGCCCGGCCTGATCGAACCAGCCAATCCGCTGATAGGTCATGGCCAACAAGAGGCTGGTCATCGCCGCCTGGATCGGCGAGCCGTCCTGGCCGACCGGCGATGACCCTTCAGACGCCCGCGCGATCCGGTCGCGGGCCTGCTCGATCCGGCCGGATTCCGCCAGGCCATAGGCCTCCACGATGGCCGGGCAGACCCACCCTGCGGGCAGGCGCAGCTCCATCCGGCCGTCCTCGACGGACAAGAGGTCGTCCATCCTGACCGAATTGTCGCGGGTCGTCCGGCCCAGCCCTTCCATGGGACATCCCCCAGACTAGTCCATCTCCTGGATTTGGCCTCGGCACCAGCGTCGCCACATGAAGCGAAACGCCTCTTCCACCTCGCGTGCCCACCGTCGAGGATCACACAGAGGGCTGTTCAACATGCGACTCCGGAGGGCCGATCGAATCTGCTCGAGGGCGTCCAGTTGCAGGGCAAAGGCGCTGGCCTTCGCCACATACTCCTCGGGGCTGGGCGCAGAGAAGAACTCCAATCCCAAGCGGCTCAGGATGCTCAGTCCCATCCTGGAGACGAACGTATCACCCGTCAGGGTCACGATCGGCACCCCCATCCAGAGCCCTTCCATGGTCGTGATGCAGCCGTTGAACGGATGTGCGTCCAACGCAAGGTCCACCTGCCCGATCCGTTGCAGGTAGTCAAAGTAGGGTAGGGGCCCGTATATCGCGATCCGTCCGGGGTCCACACCCAGCGACTGGAACGTGTGCAGGTAGTGGGTCCTGAGGGTTGGATCGCCGCCCGAGTGGGGCTTCATGACCAATCGCGATCCGGGATTGGCCTTGAGGATCAGGGCCCACAGCGACAGCATCCGATCGTCGATCTTGAGCTGGCTGTTGAACGATCCGAACGTCACGAAGCCGTTGGCCCTGGCCGGAAGCCGTGTGACCAATGGAGTGGACTGCGGTGGGACGAAACAGGCCAGACCCCCGGCCAGATACACGGCCTGCTCCACGTAGTATCTCAGGGCCTCAGGCGGATCGATGATCCGGTCGGTCAGGCGGTAGCCGATCTGTTCCAGGCCGGTGGTGCTGATGCCTTGGAAGTCGACCTGGACCGGGGCCGGCTTGTAGGCCAACACACGCAACCCATTGTGCCGGACGTGACCACCGATCTCAACCAACACGTCGATCCCATCGTCCTCAATGATCTGGGCCACCCGGTCTGGGGGCAGGCCGTAGACATTCTTGAAGCCGTCAAACTTGGTCTGCAACCGGCGGGTCACGTCGTCGGGATCAGCCACATTGGCGTACCCGTGGACCTCCAGCGTGTCTCGGTTGGATCCGTCCAGAAACGGCTCAAAGGACGCGGCCGCCGAGTTCCTGCGAAGGTCCGGCGAGATGAAGCCGAGCCGGAGCCTGCGGTCCGGATCGGGATCGTTGCGATGGAACTGCCTGGGGCAGATCCCCTGAGAGATCAACTGGCCCCACTGCCTGTATCCATCCAGGAAGAACTCCCGAGAGCCCTGCGGCACATAGTGAAGGTGCCACAGCAGGGACTCCCAACTGGCGGGGTCATGGGGGTATCTCCGCAGGACATCCTTGAGGACTGCGATGCCCTCCTCGTGACGCCCGAAACCGCACAGCAACCCGCCCAATCGCCTCAAGGCGACCGGGTCATCCGGTTCTGCCCGGGCAGTCTGTTGTGCGTAGTACAAGGCCAGATGGATGCGATCGTTGCTCCGTTCATAGAGCGCAGACAGGTGCGACCACACCATCGGTCCCGGCTCGACCTCCAGGATCTTGAGATACCAGCGATCAGCCGCATCCAGACGACCCAACTCCGTCAGCAGGCTGGCCACCATGTACATCAGATCCGTACGGGATGCGTCGGCAACGGCCGCCTGCCATGCCAGATCGAGGTTCTCTTCGGCAAGCCACTGCTCGGCCTCAGCCCGGCGACCGGCCTGAAGGGCCTTGTTGGCCTCCAGTATGAAGGCAGGCACGGGCTTGCCCGTGTCCCGTATCTTGAAGACACCCTTCTCGATCCAGGCAGAGGGGGCGTGCCCCCCTTGGCATCGCTGATCATCCATGACCGAGGCCACGGCTCGTTCCTCGAAAGACCTTGTGCGGCGGTCCGACCCACCTTGACGGCCTCAACGCCGCGGGCCCTACGCCGAACGCCCATCCAAAACAGCGTGGCCGATGGCATGGACTGCCCTCTGCCGCAGTCCATACTATCGGCCAAATAGTCCTGTAAACAATAGAAGGAGGCCGCCACCTGCGGCGGGCTCCTAGCCGGCTATCGCCTTCCAGCTCGAGTTCAGTGTCTCCAGGAGGGAGATGACCTCCTTGATGCCCTCGGGATCAAGCTTGACGTTGGCCTCGCTCAACCGGCGATTCATGTAGAGATACAGACCCCGCAGATTCTGGGTAGTCTCGCCGCCGACCTCCATGTTCAGGGCGAAGTTAAGCTCCCAGATGATGTCCTGGGCCTTGCTGATGCACCTTCCCTTGGCCTCGTAGTTCTTGGCCTCCATCTCCTTGATGGCCAACTTGAGGAACTTGATCGCTCCCTCGTAGAGCATGACCATCAGGCGACCCTTGCCCTGGGTGACAACCGCCGTGGTCTGGTAGGTTTCGAGTCCGTTCGCCATGAGTGAGACTCCCCGAAGTACAGAAACGAATACTGGATCGTTCTATGGATGGATAAGGACTGGGGAGATGATCGCCTTACCCGCAATCATCTCCCCCGTGTCTAGCAACCGGTTGACCCGGTCAATCAACAGCTTAGGTCCTCAAGAGCGTCATGGCCATCTGCGGGATCGAGTTGGCCTGGGCCAACATCTGCACGCCCGCCTGAGCCAGCACCTGAGTACTGGTCAACTTGGCCATCTCCGTGGCCACGTCCACGTCGCTGATACGCGATTCTGCTGCAGACAGGTTCTCAGACTGGATACCCAGGATCGCAACCGCACTTTCAAGACGGTTCATCTTGTATCCGAACGACGCACGGGCCGTGTCCTTGGTGTTGATGGCGGTCTCCAGACGCGCCAGGGCCGTGACGGCGGCGTCGACGGTCTTGATGTTGAGCCCTGCCTGTGCTACGCCGCTGTTGGCCATGAAGGTGGTCGAGGTCACGTGCCCGTCTGCGGTCAGCGTGAAGCCGATGGAGACATAGCCGGCGTCGGTGCCGCCGGTGGTGACAAACAGTCCGCTCCACTGCATGTCGTAGCTGTCCGCATTGGTCTCTCGCGACTTGACACGCAGCACGTACTTGCCGGACGTGGCATCATACACGGCCTCGGCTGCACTGTACCGGAGGTCGTTGCCGGAGGTGTCAAAGCCCAACGACATCGATGCGGCGTTGATGGTATTGACCACTGAGGCCAGGGAGTAGTTATCCGCGCTGGTCTGGCTGGCCGAGGTGACGGTGAAGAAGACGTTGACCGCCGCCTCGTTGTGGGCAGTGGCACCGCTGTCGGTGAACTGCAGGGTCAGGGTCAGCGTCGTGCCGGCCGAGGCGTTCTGGTTGATGGCCAGCCAGGTGGTCGAGGTACTGGCAACGCCCGTGGCCGTACGCGTGTCCGCCCGCCAGCCACCGTCGCCGGTCTGGATGTCGAGGCCCTCCTTGGTCATGTTGACCCTCGCGACGTCGATGGTCGTGGTCGTGCCCACGTGGATCTTGACGTCGTTGGCGCCAGCCGCCTGGCTGGCCTGGTTCAACATGGCGATGTTGTTGAACTTGGTGGCATTGGCCACACGCTCGATTTCGTCGGCCATCTCGGCGAACTCGGCGTTCATGATGTCCCGCTGGGCGGATGAATAGGAACCGGTGGCGGCCTGTTCGGCCAACTCCTTCATACGCACCAAGTTGTCATCCATCACACCCATGCCCGCCTCCATGGTCTGCAACATACTGATTCCATCCTGGGCGTTTCGCGATCCCTGGTTGAGCACTGAGACGTCCGCTCGGATGAGCTCCCTGACCGCCATTCCAGCCGCGTCGTCCTTGGCGCTGTTGATCCGCTGGCCGGATGACAGCCTCTCGACGGATTGGGACAAAGCCTCATAAGACTTGCCCAAGTTCCTCGCAGCAGTTGCTGCCATGATGTTGTTCTTAATCGATAGCATACCTAACTCCTTAAGATCAAGTGTTTCCTGTTCCGGCCGTGCTTCGCCCCGCCATTTATCTTTGGAAGACTTACCCATCCTGGGCAAGCCACACAATCTTCGTCTGTGCCAATTATCGGTGAACCAGAAGGGGACTTTAGGGACTTGTTAAGAAGGAAAGACTGGTTAGCCCGCGTGCCCTGTAAAACTGGGTGTTGCCATGCTGATAACGGCCCTGACAAGGCCAAATAATCCGCAAATGGTAAAAAAAAGATCCAGTGAAAGACAGGAGTTTCACGACATTTACATATGGGCAAAGGCCTTGACCTTGCTCCATCTCTCTTTGGATAGGCAGAGAACGTATGGGCGAAGAGACCGCACGGAGGCGGCTACTGGTGTTTGGCTGCCATGAGGCATGGGTCTACCAGTTGTCGGCCTTGGACTACGACCTCGACATCGTGGTGGGACTGAATGGCTGCTATGCGGAGACCTGGGACACCCACATCCGGCCTGTGCCGGCCAACGCCAGGCTGATCGGCCTGGATCAGGCCAGGGCGCCGGGCCTGACCTATGACTGCATCATCACACACAACGTCACGGACCTGTTGGACGTGAGGGACAGACCCGAGCCTCGGATTCTCGTCCTCCACCTGCCCATTGAAGCCCGCATCGTGGAGGAAGGGTCCAAGGTGGCGGCCGAGGAGGTCAGGGGCCTCCTGCATCGGTATGTGCGACTGGTCGGCGTGCACGTGGTGGCGGTCTCAACATTCAAGGGCCGATCCTGGGGGTTCACCGATGACGTCATTCCGTTTGGGATAGACCCATCTGGTTACCTGCCTTATTCAGGCCAGTTCGCTTGTGGGCTTCGGGTCTCCAACTTTGTCCAGCGTCGAAAGAGGTTCCTATTATGGGACTTTCACCAGAGGGCCTTTGAGGGCATCCCCGTCATGATAGTCGGCCACAACCCTGGGATGTCCGACGCCTCGCCCTCTGAGAATTGGGATCATCTTAAAAGGATGCTCAGCTCGTACCGCTTCTACGTGCACACGGCCGACCCCAGGTTGGAGGACGGCTACAACATGGCCACCATTGAGGCCATGGCCGCCGGTCTTCCGGTCCTTGGCAACTGTCACCCCACCTCGCCCGTACAACATGGTGTCAGCGGGTTTCTCAGCGACGATCCCCAAGAGGTGCAGCGATTTGCCCGGCTCCTCCTGGCGGACAGGCAACTGGCCACGGACATGGGGCGCCAGGGCCGGAAGCTGGTCTCAGAACGGTTCTCCTTGGCCGCATTCAAAGACGCCTTCACCCGATCCATCGAGGCCGCCAGGGCCAAGCGCAGGCAGGCCGTGCCCCTTCCCCTTGAGGCGATCCGGGCCCACGCACGGTCTGAGGTGGCCCTTAGGCCGGCGATCATCGACGTGGCCGCCCGTTCCAGGACTGCCCGCAGCCGGGTCCGGAAGGTGGTCCCCTCATGACCCTGACTGCGCAGACCCGACCTGCGCCTGTCACCTGGCGAGTCCATGTAGCCCAGGGACGGACCTTGGGACACATGGGCAGGTACGCCGATGCCTTGGCTGCCTTCGGTCAGGCCCTGCGCCTCAAGCCCGATGACGCCGATGCCTTGGCCGGCTACAAGGATGTCCTCGAGCGGATGCCGGATGCCGCTGAGGGATTCAACGACCTGGCGATTGCCTTGTCCGAGTGGGGGCAAACCCCCCAGGCCCTGGCCTGCTTTCAACGCGCGATCGAGTTGTCAGGGGACTACGCGGAGGCGTACAACAACGCCGGGCTTTTGCTCAAGGGCATAGGGCGCGTGGACGAGGCGATCAGGTATGCTCGAAGGGCCGTGGATCTGGCACCGGGGTATGCCAATGCCCAGTGGAACCTTGCCCTGGTGCTCCTGTTGACGGGCCAATTCCGGGAGGGCTGGCGACGATTCGGTTGGCGACACAAGGCCAACCTGGACGCCATCCTGCAGTCCCAGCGGGATGACCCGGCCACGTGGCGGGGCGACGCCTTTCCAGGAAGGACACTGCTGATCCGCTACGAGCAGGGGGTCGGCGATTGCCTCCAGATGGCCCGCTATCTGCCGCTGGTCAAGGCTCGCGGCGGGACCGTTGTCCTGGAGGCACCCAAGCCCTTGATACGACTCCTGTCGCGGTTGGACGGGGTCGACCAGGTCCTGGAGGCATTGCCCGACGGGAGGCCTGCGACCGCCTCTGATCTGCACGCCTTCATCATGGATCTGCCTGGGATCTTCGATACAGCAGTCGATACGATCCCGGCCGTCACCCCTTACCTTCGTGCGGATCCGGGGCAGGTCCTGCGGTGGAGAGAGAGGCTCTCGGGGGACCATCTGAAGGTCGGAATCGTGTGGGCTGGGTCACCCAGGCATACAAACGACCTGAATCGATCCTGTCCGTTGCATCATTTCAGAACCCTGCTGGAGATACCAGGCGTCCGCCTGCTCAGTCTGCAGAAGGGCCCTGCCAGGTCACAACTGGCCTCACGCAACGACTGGCCCGTAGCGAATCTGGCCGACGATCTGGGTGACTGGGCCGACACGGCGGCGGTCATCGAGAACCTCGACCTGGTGATCGGTGTCGATACCGCGGTTCTGCACCTGGCCGGGGCCATGGGCAGGAGGGTCTGGGCGATACTGCCGTTCATGCCGGACTGGCGATGGATGCTGCATCGAGACGACAGCCCCTGGTATCCGACCATGCGCCTCTTTCGGCAACCCAGACCCGGGGACTGGGACAGCGTATTTGCCGCTCTCCGCAGTCAATTGGGCATCCTCCGCTGCGAGTCCCAGACGCCAACACCCGACGCGCTCGGTGCGGTTGAGCAGGCATGCCGCCTGGTCAATGACGGGCACGCCTCATTGGGCCGTGGCAGGATCGATCTGGCCGTCGGGGCCTTTGAACGGGCCATTGCCCTCCACCCTGACTTTGCCGAGGCCCACTACAACCTGGGCGTGGCCCTTGGCGAACTCCACGAGATCGACCACGCGGCCGCCTGTTATCGCAGGGCCATTGAGCTCAGGCCTGACCTCGTGCAGGCGCCCTACAACCTGGCCAATCTGTACAGGCAGGCCGGGCAAGGCGACCTGGCTGTCACGTACTACCGCAAGGCGCTTCAGATCGACGCCGACCACTGGAACACCCTCAACAACCTGGGACAGACACTGCGTATCTCGGGCCGGGCCGACCAGTCCGTGCCCTATCTTCAGCAGGCCGTGCGTCTGAGACCGGAAGGCTACGAGGCCTATGTGAACCTGGGCCTTGCGATGATCGACTGCGGTGACCTGGACCAGGCCCTGGGTGCGTTTGAGAAGGCCCTGGAGCTGCGGCCGCATAGTGCGGAGGCCTTCTGCAACGCAGGCGCTGCACTGAATCTGCTGGGCCGCTATCCCCAGGCCATTGAGCGATACGAACAGGCCATCCAGGAGCAGCCCGATCACGCGGAAGCCCACTGGAATCGGGCCCTGCTGCTGCTGTTGACCGGCCGATTCGGCGAGGGCTGGGCCGAGTATCCATGGCGGCGAAAGACCGCCGCGATGCAGATGGCATACCCCCATACGCACACACAGCCATCGTGGGATGGGACGCCCTTTGTCGGCCGTCGCCTCCTTGTCCACTACGAACAGGGACTGGGGGACACCATCCAGTTTGCACGCTACCTGCCGATGGTCAGGCAGCGAGGTGGCATGGTCTTGTTTGAGACGCCGCAGCCGCTCTACGGGCTTCTCAAGGGCCTTCCAGGGATCGACGAACGGGTCGCCAGCAGTCCTGGCGCAGGGCCCCAGGCCCAGTTTGACCTGCAGGTGTCCTTGCTGGACCTGCCCGGGATCTTTGGCACGACGTTGGAGACGATCCCGGCCCAGGTCCCCTACCTGTTTGCCGATCCGGACAAGGCGAGGATCTGGAAGGAGCGACTGAAGGGGTCTGGCCTGAAGATAGGCCTGGTCTGGGCCGGAGGCCCAGTGGGGCGTGATCGGGTGTCCACATTGAGAGACCGGTGGATCCGCCTGGAACAACTGCGGCCCCTCTCCGGAATCCCCGGGGTCACCCTGTACGGTCTGCAGAAAGGCCCGGCTGCGTGCCAATCGCAGGAGGTGTCACCGCCCTTCCTGGCAGCCAACCTCGGCCCGGAGTTCGAGGATTTCACTGACACGGCCGCGGCCCTCTCGAACATGGACCTCATTATCAGTATTGATACCTCCGTTGCCCACCTGGCCGGTGCCATGGGCAGGCCCACATGGACCCTCTTGAAGCACGACGCCGATTGGCGATGGATGCTGGGACGAAGCGACAGCCCCTGGTACCCGACCATGCGCCTGTTCCGCCAAGGCAAGGGCCAGGGCTGGGAGTCGGTGATCGCCCAGGTGGCAGACGAGTTGACGATCCTCAGTGCTAAGTCTCGCGTCCAGAGTTGAAGAACGATACTGCCCAACTGATTCAATCTGCCCTGTCGCATCACAGGGCTGGCCGGGAAGACCAGGCCGAGCAGTTGTACAGGCAGGTCCTGGAGGAACGACCCAGTGACCCCTACGTGCTGCACTCGCTGGGCGTGATCGCCTTGGGCAAAGGCCAGGTCGAACAGGCGGCCCAACTGGTCCGTGCTGCAATCGGGGCCAACCCGGAGGTACCCCAGTTCCACAACACCCTGGGTGTCATCCTCGATCATCTGGGCCAACCGGATGAGGCGATCGCAGCCCTTCGACAGGCGATCAGCCTCAAGCCCGACTACGCCGAGGCATGCGTCAACGTGGCCATCACCCTCCAGACGGCCGGTCGCTTCGATGAGGCCATCAAGGTCTGTCTGGAGGCACTGGACATGCAGCCGACCTATGCCAGGGCCTATCATACGATGGGCTTCTGCCTCCACGCCTTGGGCCGCCTCGGCGAGGCCGTGGGCAGTTACCAGAAGGCCCTGGCCCTCGACCCGAGTCTGGTGGAGGTCTACAACCAGCTTGGCGTGGTCCTCTCGCAGCAAGACCGGTTCGACCAAGCCGCCGCCTATCTCCGCCAGGCGGTCCAGCGTGCCCCGCACTACGCCGAGGCCCACAACAACCTGGGCATTGCCCTGCGAGCCTTGGGCCACGTGGATCAGGCCATCGAGTGCTACAAGACCGCCATTGCCCTACAGCCCCAATTCCCCGAGGCACACTACAATCTGGCCGGTGCCCAGGCCTCGCAGGGCCTGCGCGATCAGGCCATCGAGTCGTGTCACCGGGCCATCGAGCTGAGGCCCGACTATGCCCAGGCCTACAATCAACTGGGCATCGTCCTGGCTGCCCGCGGTGATCGCACGGGCGCCATGGAATGCTACCTGAAGGCGATCGGGGCAGACGGTCAGCGTGCCGAGTTCTACAATAATCTAGCTATTGTGTACAAGGAACAGGCCCAATACCCGTTGGCCGTCCAGAACTACCTCAAGGCAGTGGTCCTGGAGCCGGCGTTCCCGGAGGCCCACTACAATCTGGCCAACGCCCTCAAGGAGCTTGGGGACTGCGACCGCGCCATCGCCTGCTACGACCAGGCCATTGCACTGCGGGGCAACTACGCGGACGCCCATTGGAACCGGGCACTGGCCCTCCTCTTGAAGGGAGACCTCAAGCAGGGCTGGAGAGAGTATCAGTGGCGATACAAGGTCAACCTGGATACCGTGCTGTATCCCCACCTGTTCAATAGGCCTCGCTGGCAGGGCGAGCAGATATCAGGCCGGCGATTGCTGGTGTACTGCGAACAGGGTCTGGGCGACGCGATCCAGTTCATCCGGTTCGTGCCTCAGATCAGGCCCCTCAGCGGAGCGGAGGTGATTCTGGAGACCTGGCCTCCACTGATCCGTCTGTTTCAAGGGATCAGCGGGGTGGATCGGCTGGTGGAGGCCTCCACCCAGAGGCACCCTGAAGACGACTTCGACCTGTGCGTCTCCATCATGGACCTGCCGTATGTACTCGGCGCAAGTCTGGACACGATCCCTCGTACGGTCCCCTATCTGACTCCGGACCCGGCCCAGGTGCAGGCCTGGCGACAGCGTCTGGCCGGAACGGGACTCAAGGTCGGGATCGTGTGGGCGGGCCGGCCCACCCACGGCAACGATCTCAACCGCTCCTGTCGATGGGAACAGTTCGCGGTTCTGGCCAAGATCCAAGGCGTCCGGTTGTACGGCCTTCAGAAAGGCCCTGTCGCTGACCAGGTCCCGTCGCCGCCGCCGGAGGCCCCATTCACCAATCTCGGCGAGGGATTCGCCGACCTGATGGATGCGGCCTCTTGTATGGCGGCCATGGATCTGGTCATCTCGGTCGATACCGCAATGGCCCACCTGGCCGGCGCACTGGGCAGGCCCGTGTGGACGCTGCTGCCCTTTGCGCCGGACTGGCGATGGATGCTGCACCGAGACGACAGCCCGTGGTATCCTACGATGCGGCTCTTTCGACAACCCAAGCCCCGGGATTGGGGCAGTGTGTTTGCGTCCATAGCACAACAGTTGGCAGTCTTGACCTCTCAGTCAGAGAAATGAGGAGCGACCCATGATACCAGTCATCATCCCGCACTACAGGAAGCCGGAGCAACTGGCCCGGTGCATCGAGCATCTGAAACGACAGACGGTCCCGGTGAATATCTTCGTGCGGGACAACAACGCCGACAACGTCTATTTCACGGCTGCGGCCAACGAGGGGTTGTACAGGTACCTGGACGCCGACTGCAGGTACATGATCGTCCTGAATCAGGACATGTACCTGGACCCCAATGCCGTGGAGGTCATGGTTCAATCCATGGACGCGCACCCCAAGGCCGGGATCGGCTCACCCCTGGAGCACCTGGCCGACCAGCCCGATGGACACGTCCTGGCCGGCGGACTGGAGGCCTTTCCATTCGGCGCACACCGCTGCGGACCTCGCTCGGTGTTCACCCGCGACGAGCAGATCCTGTGGGCCAACGGGGCGTGCATGATCCTCCGCAAGGAGATGATCCGCAGGATCGGCCTGTTGGATGAGAACTTCAAGTTCATCTGTAGTGACAGCGACTATAGCTTCACGGCCAGGTCGCGTGGCTGGGAGGTATGGCGGATCGGGGCGGCCTACGGCGTGCACGAGCACGGGGCTTCCGCCTCAGGCACAGATCTGGCCATCGAGGTCATGAAGATCAACGACATGCTGCACTTCGCCCGCAAGTGGCTGACCGGCAGACTGTACCGCCAGTTGGCCCATGAGGCGTCCAAGCTCACGGTCCAGGCCGTTGAGGAGATCGTGACCAGGAACGAGCACATCCGCGACCAGTTGCTCGATCAGATCAAGGCCGCGGCAGGGCGGCAGGGCGGCGAGGCCTCGGCCAAATCGGATGCGGAGCGTACGCCGGTCAACGACCCTGACCCTACGGCCGGCCAGATGGCAGTGGCCCTTCGCACAGCCTCCCGCCATCACCGGGAAGGAGACCTGGATCAGGCTGAGGAACTCTTCAAGGACGTGCTCCGGCAGCGGCCGGACCAGGTTCTGGCCCTGCACTCGCTGGGCGTGATCGCCTATCAGCGGGGCCAGTTGGACCAGGCCGAGCGATTCGTGACACAGGCGATCTGCTATGACCCGAGCTCCCCCTGCCAGTACAACACCATGGGGGTGATCTTCGAAGCAATGGGCCATTTGGACAAGGCGGTCAATGCGTATCATGAGGCCATCCGGCTCAAGGGCAACTACGCAGAGGCCCATCGCAACCTCGCCACCGCGTTGCGGGCCCAAGGCCAGTTCGACCAGGCCATCGCCAGCCTCCAAGAGGCCCTCCGACTAGAGCCGGATCACGCAGAAGCCCGCCTCGATCTGGCCGACACCCTCAGGCAACAGGGCCGGCTCGCGGAGGCCGCCGTGCAGGAGAAGAAGGCCGTCTGATTGAAGGGCTAGTGTCTCAGACAGGCCTTGAGGTCCTTGATGAAGGCGTTGATGGCCTGCTCGGTGGTGTTCCAGGAGCACATCAGGCGTGCACCACCCAGGCCGATGAAGGTGTAGAAGTGCCAGCCCCTGGCGTGCATGGAGTCGATGACAGCAGGCGGCATCTTGACGAAGACGGAGTTGGCCTGCCTGGGCAGCAGGATCTCCACCTCGTCGATGTCCCGCAGGTGCTGCTCCAGCATCGCCGCGCATTGGTTGGAGTGGTCGGCGTGGCGGAGCCATGCACCGGTCTTGAGAACCCCCAGCCACTGGGCTGCTATGAACCGCATCTTGGCAGCCAGTTGGCCGGCCTGTTTGCACCGGTACGCGAACTCCTCTGCCAAGTCGCGGTCGAAGAAGATCACGGCCTCACCCACGGCCAGCCCGTTCTTGGACCCGCCCAGGCACAGCACGTCCACGCCGCAGTCCACGGTGACCTGGCGAGGCTTCACACCGAGCGAGGCCACTGCATTGGCAAACCGCGCGCCGTCCATGTGGACCTTGAGGTGGTGGGTCTTGGCCACCTTGTGGAGTGCCGCCAGCTCCTTCCTGGTGTAGACCGTGCCCAACTCCGTGGCCTGCGTGACGCTCAGGACCTTGGGCTTGGGGTAGTGGATGTCCGCGCGCCGGGTCACGATCTCGTCCACGCTGGCAGGGTCCAGCTTGCCGTTGTCACCCTCGGCAACCAGGAGCTTCGCGCCGTGAGAAAAGAACTCCGGGGCACCGCATTCATCGGTCTCCACGTGGGCAAACCGATGGCACACGATGCTGTGGTAGGATCTGCACAATGAGGCCAGTGCCAGCGAGTTGGCGGCAGTCCCGTTGAATACGAAGAATACCTCGCAGGGACTGGCAAAGATCTCCCGGAACAGGTCGCAGACCTCCGCAGTCCACGGATCGTCGCCGTAGGAGAAGTGATGTCCGAGGTTGGCCTTCTCGAGGTAGGCCATGGCCTCAGGACAGATCCCGGAGTAGTTGTCACTGGCAAACTGCTCGTTGAGGCGGCGAGCGGTCTTGGTCTTCTTCATCCTGATGCGTCATCCTTTCTGGCAGCACCGGCCGAGCCGGGCACCATGCCGGAGAGCTTACTGCGGAGACGGCGGAACTCAAGGGCAAAGTGGGGGAGAGTTGTGAGTTGTTGGTTGCTGGTTGTTAGCAGGGACGATTTCCGCAACGGGTCCTCCATTACCCTAAGACCCGCCCAGCCTTCGTGACGAAAGCTGGCCCAACGCCTTGTCCCACCACCGCCGGACGCTCATGGCCCCTCCCCGGTCGCCCTCGAAGCCGATGTGCCTCACCAGCTTCTTGCCGCTGTCGCTTTCGCGATTCAGATGGTCGTCGATTCGCATCGCACGGACTCCGCCTCTGCACTTCCGGCTTACCGGCAGGTCGGGAGAGGTTGTATAGCCAGCTCGCCAGAGAGGCGTTTGCCAAAGACCCACTCAGGACATCGTGTTTTCCGCCATGAACTTATCGATCTGGGTGAGCCTCTTTTCAAACCGTCTGATAAGGGCTTTCTTCTTAAGCCTCTTCGCCAATGACAAGGCTTCGTAGTGGAAAGCGTTGTGGACAGTGCTGTTTCCTAGTTCGATCAATCGCTGTACCAGATCAATGGGCTTCCGACGTTTGGCGTTGAGGGCATGGATGCGCCCCAGTTTCTCGACATCAGCCTGCAATAGGTACTCTTTGGCAGTGTACCGGACCATCAACTTCTCGAACAGTCTTCTCGGCAAGGAGTCGATATTCGCCCACAGCAGGCGATTCAGAAGGGGCCGTCCGTCATTCCATGTGTTTCTCAGTTCTCTATCGGGAATGGCGAGGTATGCCTCGGTGAACTCCCGGACCAGGGCCCTGTCCTTATTGTCTCCTTTCTTGGTGAAGATAGCCTGGATTTCCCTGCACCGATGTTTCTGCAGCCTGTTGACTGTCCACAGATGTACCTTCTTTTGATTCACACGCAAACCGTAGCGGTCAAGATGCCGCGTAAGCAGGAGCATGAGGCGATCAGTCTGCTCAGGGCTCCCAAGCAAGATCATTTGGTCGTCGGCGTAGCGAAAGTACAGCGCGTTTGCTCTCGCGCAGACCTTTGCGGCGAACCTGTCGTAACTCTGGAGGTAGAAATTTGCCAAAATGCGTGAACAGTCCCCCAAGGCATCCTGGGGAATGCCGACTGCCTGCGGGTGCAATCCAGTGTTCTTCCGATTCCATTGGTTTAGGAAGAAGAACAGAAGTGCAATGATCCACCCCTTCGCCGAATCAGATTCCTCGCGTATCCAGCGTTCGAGGATGTCCAATCGCACGCAGTCGTAGAAGTTGGCCAAGTCAAGCTGGAGCACATGGCTATAGGTGCCGGTGTCGAGTTGGGCGAAGAGTAGGGAATTGAACTCGCCGAAGGCGGCAGTCCATGCCCGAGGGTTGAACGAATACCGAGAGCTGGAGAAGCCTACGTCCAATTCGACGTCAGTGTCTTCCAGTTTCCGCATCCTTCCTCCAAGCGTCCATCCGCCGAAGGTATTCTTGGTCCGGTTGACGCACAGGACTTCCTCCAGTTCCTTAATGCAGAAGTAGAAGACGATGTAGTCCTCAATGCAGAAAACCGGAATCGTCCGCGCGACCCCATATCCCTTGTTCATCACAATCTCGGCTTCAGGAATCGATGCAGTGTAACGTGCTGAGACGATTGAATCGTAGACATGGCGGACTACGACTAGTCGGTCCGCCGGCGTTCCCGGCATCTTTATGGGAAAAGCCCGATTCTTAAATGCCCGCCAGAAATCCCAATTGAACCACTTGTTGAAGTCGTCCCATTTCATAGGTACGCAGTGGGGGCGGCAGCGATGGAGCGACGACCCCCTTGTCCTCAGCGCTGTTCTTCAGGGCTTGACCTGCTCTCCAATAGTACGCTCTCCGATTCAGCCCAAGGCCAAACCCTTGCCCGATCACGGCTTGGATTGTACAGTCCAGGTGGTGCAAACTCAAGCAGATCATGAAAAGACCTGCTCCTCGCCTTTGAGCCTCGGCATCGAGGATTCATACGCCAGGTCGCCCTTCAAGACCCTTTCCATCAGGCAGGCGAGCTGGTGCTCGTCCACCTGCAACGTCCGGATCACGGCCTGTGCGTAGGCGTTCATGCGATCCGGCTGGAGCAGCACCCAACTGCCGAACGCCAACTCCCAGACCACGCCGGGACCGGCCAGCAGCGTCAGCACCTCGCGAAGTCCTTCGTCGGTGAAGCAATTGAACTCGTCGGCGAGCCGCCGTTGCAGCGTCTCTCTGCACGTTCTACGGTGACGGCGGCATGCAGTGCTACCGGGCCGCTTGAGTTTCTACCGTCCGACCGTTATACTGTCCTACTGTCCGACAGTCTGACAATGATGGCACTCTCGCTGCCCAGACAAGCCGGTCGCGTGTGGGCGAGGAGGGGCCTGCGATCAAGCTGGCTGGAAGAGCGGGCCCCGAACGAGGCACACCCCGGCAGGCCCTGCCTGCCGGGCACGCGAAGCGTGTGAAGCGACCGGCGGACCCGCGTGCGAGTCTGGACTCCCGAAGGGGCGCCAGCGTTCGTGCTTTTCGTGTGGGTTCGTGGTTCAAGGAACTCCTCATCTGTGGCAATCCGCGTAATCTGCGTGCATCTGCGGTTTAAGAAGGCCTCTCAGGCCCGGCTGCCTACCCCACGCCCCCGATCCCACACCCAGCAACCAACTGCCATTGCCCCAACCGGGCAGGCGCGGTACAACATCCACGGCAGTCTATTGAAAGGAACAGACATGAAGCTCAGCCCGTTTCTATTCGCCATCACGCTGCTGGTCTCGGTTGGCCTGGTCCAGGCCCAGGACTTTGTCCCCTTTGTCATCCCAGCGGAGACGAACTCCCAGTCCGTCATCGCCCCTACCGCCTGCAAGCCGATCGACGTCAACAGCGCGCGCCTCCAGGCACGGGACTCCCACTTCTGGCTGGGCGACGAGCGGGTCCGGCTGTGGGGCGTGAACCTCTCGTTTGCAGCCAACTTTCCCACACACGCAGACGCAGTGAAGATCGCAGCCCGCATGGCCGCTGCCGGGGTCAACACCGTCCGATGCCACCACATGGACACCTCGCGGTGGCCCGATGGGATCTGGGACGCCAAGGACCCCAAGAAGCTCTCGACCGAGGCCCTGGACCGGCTCGACTTCTTCATCAACGAGCTGGCCAAGCGGGGGATCTTCGTGGACCTCAACCTGCACGTGGGCCGGGCCCACAGCCAATACCTCCACCTAGCTAAGCCCAACACCGACTACGACAAGGTCGTGGGGATCTTCACGCCGGCCCTGGTTACGGCCCAGAGGCAATACGCCAGCGACCTCCTGACCCACAAAAATCCCTACAGAGGCAGCGTCCTGTACGCGAAGGACCCCGCGGTGGCCCTCGTCGAGATCACCAATGAGGACAGCTTCTTCATGTGGAGCGGTGACCAGGACTTGCGGGCCCTGCCTGCCTACTACGCCGGGATCCTGCAAGGTCAGTTTGACGCCTGGCTCAAGGATAAGTACGGCTCAACCTCGGCCCTGTCCGCAGCCTGGGCAAAGGACACGCAGCCCCTGGGCAGAGCCATGCTGACCAACATCCGCCTTGCGTTGGACGGAAAGGCCGTACCCCAGGGCTGGAACCTGGAACAGCACGACGCATGCAAGGCCCAACTCGTCAACGCCGCCTATCAAGGCCAGCAGGGCCTTCGCGTGCAGATCCTCTCAAAGGACGACACAGACTGGCACCTGCAGCTCAACCAAGGCGGACTGGCCGTCAAGGCCGGCTCCTACTACACCGTGACCTTCCAGGCCGCTGCAGACGGACCCCGGTCGATCGCGTGCAGCGTAGGCCAGGCCCATGACCCGTGGAGGGGCCTGGGCCTGTCACGGAGGATCGACCTGACGGGGGAGTGGAAGACCTTCACACTCGGATTCATGGCCACAGAGGACGACACCAATGCCCGGGTCAACTTCTCGTTCGGCAACAATAGCACGACCTTCTATCTGGCCAATATCGAGATGCGGCCGGGCGGCCAGGTTGGCCTGGCCGCTGGAGAGACCCTGGAGGCCGGCACCGTGGCCCTGTTCCAGGAGAACGAGAGCCAGGCCCGGATCATCGACCGCATGACCTTCCTGGCCCGGACCGAGAAGTCCTACTTCGACGGGATGCGGGGGTACGTCAAGCAGGACCTCGGATGCGGGGCCCTGGTCACCGGCACTATCGTGTTTGGCCCTTTGGGACTCTATGCCCAGTCGGACATGGACTTCATCGATGGCCACGCCTACTGGCAGCACCCCTCGTTCCCAGGCCAGCCCTGGGACGCGGGTAACTGGACCGTGGAACAGATCGCCATGACTGACCATCCGGACCAGACCACGCTCTTCGGTCTGGCCGCCCAGCGCCTGGCCGGCAAACCGTATACGGTCACCGAGTACAACCACCCCGCGCCCTCGGACTACCAGGTCGAGTGCGTACCCATGATCGCCTCGTTCGCCGCGGCCCAGGACTGGGACGGCGTCTGGCTCTACACCTACTCGCACTCAAATGACCAGTGGGACCGCCAGGTCCTCTACAGCTACTTCGACATCGACACCAACCCGGCCAAGTGGGGTCTCATGCGGGCCGGCGCCTCGATCTTCAGGCAGGCAGGGATTCCGCCCCTGGGCCGGCGTGTCACGGTCCCGCTCGTCTCAGGCGGGTCGGACACGCTGGCAGGTCTGGCGGACCTGCACCTTCGGCATGACCGAGACCTGTTGGCCGCTGTCTCCAATCGCTCCGGACTGGCGGCCATGGACCTGATCAGCAAGGCCGTGGACGTGAGCCTCTCAGGAGACCTTGTTTCCGGGGGCAACCAGACGGCCACGATCCAGTGGTCTGTGGACCAAGGCCAGGGGCTGTATGGTGCTGTCGGTGAATCGGCGTGGACCTACACCGGACACCGCGACCGCTTCGGTCAGGCCACGCAGGGTCGCGTTCAGGTCACTGCCCCTGCGTTCGCTGCAATAGCGGAGACGCCCCTGGATGGACTGGGATTGGCAGACAGCAGGAAGATCCTGGTCACGGCCTGTGGCCGGTGCGAGAACGTGGGCATGGGCTTCTCAGCGGACCGCAGGACCGTAGGCCGCAACTGGGGAAAGGCCCCAGTCCAGATCGAGGCGGTAACCAGCCAGATTCGTCTTACCGCAGACAACTGGCGATGCCAGGCCCTTGGCCCGGATGGGCTGCCGCAGGCGGATGTCCCCATAGACCCCAACAAGCAATTGCTCTGCCTGTCGCCTCAATACAAGACCATGTGGTACCTGCTCAGCCGCTAGACGCAGGCCACGCGGTAGGGGGTCTGGCACGGTGGCCATTGACAATCCGCTCACGGCCCGAGACAATCGCAGTCAGGGTTGTGGATGGGCGGTCCACCGCCGTTGCGAGCACAAGGGACCAGAATGGGTGTTGGCGAAGCGGATGCGCAGCCAACTGCGAGAGTTGCCCGTGAAGACCAAGACAAGGATGTCCGCCACATGAGATACGAGCGATTCGAGGATCGAGCATGATCTCCATCAAGCAACTGCCCAAACAGGAGCGCCCGCGGGAGCGACTGATCGCCAAGGGGGCCAGGTCTCTGTCCGATCAGGATCTCCTGGCGATCCTGCTGGGCAAGGGCACATCCAAACACAACGTGCTGGCCATTGCCCGGAAGCTCGTGGCCGTGATCGACCAGAAGGGCGTGGACCTTACGGCTGCGGACATCCTGGACATCGAGGGCATCGGCCAGGCCAAGGCGTGCCTGATCGCTGCCGCATTTGAGTTCGTGCGTCGCCGGATCAAGCCGGAGGGCGTGAAGGTCCGGTCCGCGGCAGACGTCCTGCCCCTGATCCAGCACTACGCAGACCGCAGGCAGGAGCACTTCCTCTGCGTGTCTCTCAATGGCGCCCATGAGGTCATCCAGGTGCGGGTAGTGACCATCGGCCTGGTGGACCAGAGCCACGTGCACCCCAGGGAGGTGTTTGCCGACCCCATTGCAGACCGGGCCTCCGCCGTGATCCTGGCCCACAACCACCCCAGCGGCCAACTGACGCCCAGCCCCGAGGACCGCGACGTCACGCACCGGCTCAAGGTGGCAGGGGACGTGCTGGGCATCCAGGTCCTGGACCACGTCATCTTCACGGCCAAGGGATTCTACAGCATCGCCGAGCACGACGGGCTATAGGCCTTTCAGTGGTAGGGCATCGCCCGCCAACAGGCCGGCGCCCGCAGCGAAGATCACTTGATCAGCCGGATGATCTGGTCCAGGTCGTTGGGCACCTCGATAGGGGGGTTGCTGAACTCACCCTGGCGGTCCTTGTGGTAGGTGACGGTGACGTTGGGGTCCTTGAGCACGTGGCCGGTCAGGACGCACGCCACGGTGCTGTCCCTGGCGATCACGCCCTCGGCCAACAGGCACTTGAGACCCGCGATCGTGGCCGCAGACGCAGGCTCGCAGCCCAGGCCGTGCTTGCCGATCAGGGCCTTGGCGTCACAGATCTCTGCGTCGGTGACCTGACGGACCACGCCGTTGCACACGTCCAGGGCCCGCAGACACTTCTTGAGGTTCACCGGCCGCGAGATCTCGATGGCCGAGGCGCAGGTGCGCGGCGAGAAGTGACGGGCCGTCAGGTCCGCGTAGTAGTCGTCGATGAGCTTCCCGTTGACCTGGCCGCCGTTCCACCGCAGGCCCTTGTTGTTGACTAGGTCCCACAGGGTGTTGGCGCCGGCGGCGTTGATGATCGCCAGGCGAGGCACCCGGTCGATCAGGCCCAGTTGTCTCAGCTCCAGAAAGGCCTTGCCGAACGCACTGGAGTTGCCGAGGTTGCCGCCGGGCACCACGATCCAATCCGGCACCCGCCAACCCAGGGCCTCAATGATCCGATACACGATCGCCTTCTGGCCTTCCAGCCGGAAGGGATTGAGTGAGTTGAGCAGATACAGACCCAGGTTCCGGCACACGGCCTGGACCTGGCGCATGCAGTCGTCAAAGTCACCTTGGATCTGGATGGTCTGTGCCCCATAATCCATGGCCTGGCTGAGCTTGCCGAAGGCGATACGGCCTGAGCCGATAAAGACCGTGCACTTAAGGCCGCAACTGTGGGCATACAGGGCCACAGAGGCCGAGGTATTGCCGGTCGAGGCGCACGCGCAACTGGTGGCCCCAACCATCCGGGCGTGACTGAACGCCGCAGCCATGCCGTTGTCCTTGAAGGACCCGGAGGGATTCAGGCCCTCATACTGAAGGTGCAGACCGTCCGGCTCCATGCCCAGGACCCCGGCGATCGCGGCGTTCTGTTGGAGGATCGTCTGGCCCTCGCCGATGGTGACCTTGTGCGGGTCCGGACAGAAGTCCAGCAGCTCCCGGAACCGCCACACACCGGAGAAGTCCAGGCGGTTGTCGCGACTGGCCCAACGCCTGCCGAACGCGCTGAGCGTGTGGGGAATCGCCATCGCATCCCAGTTGTATTGGATGTCCAGCAGGTCCCCGCATCGAGGACACTGGAAGAGGCTCTGGCCGCAGTCAAACTCCGCCCCGCAATCGGGATTGATACATCTTTGATAAGCCGCGTCAACTGGTCTCGAACCCATAACCCATCCCTCAAAAGTCCGTACCTGCCAGGCCCGTCCTGGAAAAGACCGGATTATATCGACCCAAAGCCCGTTTTGACAGCCCCTACGGGGATCACCGGTTCATCGGTCAACACTGCTGGCCACTTGAGTCGCCGGCATAGTAAGCCACGGTAGCTGGTCGTCCTCGTTTGGAGTGTCGAAGGTATCCTTGGGATCCCTCATGGTTGGGCAAGTGAGATATTTGTCAGTTCATTCTTGACAATGAGGTTTTTCCTTTCGAGACTAGAGTATTATCCTGCTTACTAGAGAGAGTTAGGGGTAGAACCTACAAAAGAAAGGAAGGCTGAGAATGACGAGAAGCTGCATGGAAGCCCTTCTGTGTGCCGTAAGGTCCACTTCCTTAGGCTTTGTGTCTGGCTGTGCACCAGGCACAAAGAAACCCGGTTCGGCATACCGCATATGAGTCCTCCCCCGCTCTGGAGGACTCGCATCAGCGGAGACGTCACGTCGCTGCGTGGCCCATCGAACAGTCCAATCCAAGCGAGGCAGGTGGACTATTCAACGTGTGCCCGACCGAGGTCTTCTGTTGAGAAGTACAACCGTGTCATTTCTCGCTGATTCTCGAGAATGTCTCACAAGAACTGGCCATAGTCCTGATGAATTCAGTGGTCAACTTCTGGCAGAGACAGCCTGTCAAATAGGAGAAAGCCAGTCCAGCAGAGGAACCCTGACGTGTAACTGCCAGTCGCAAGGGGCCGTCCAGTGGCTCAAGTTGCCGCACCGGCCCTCGATAAAGGATAGAGAGGACGGACCATATGGGGTGTGTCGTCCAGATCGCGGGCCAGGAGGGCTGCTATCGAGCGGTCTGATCCAAGGAGTCCACTCTCCTGGGGCCCTTCAACGGCGGACCTCCGGCCAAGACGCCTTGAGAAGCCACAGGGCATCCGGATGAGCCGTGTGTGTTATGCAGAGTCTCGCTGAATGCAACGAGGACCCTCGCCTACTGGTATTCAACTGCCATGAGGCGTGGGTCTACCAACTCAGGGTCCTGGGTCTGCCGCTCGATATCGTGGTGGGGCTGCCCGGCCGTTACTGCCGGGACTGGGACCTGCGGATGCGGCCGGTCCCGCCAAACAGCCGCCTGATCACCCTCGACCAGGCCCTCAACAACCCGCAGCCCTACGCCTGCCTCATCGTCCACAACCTCACGGACCTCCTGGATGTCAGGTCACGACCTGAACCCCGCCTGCTGGTGCTGCATCTGTCCCTTGAGGCCAGACGGCTCGATGAGAGGTCCACCCTCGACCTGCGGCGGCTGCGGGAGATGGTCCGAACCTATCTGGCGATGACCGAGACGCACGCCATCGCGGTGACCGAGTCCAAGGCCCGATCCTGGGGCGTCACCGAGTCGGTCGTCCATAACGGCGTCGATCCGCGGGAATCCCTGCCGCCGCACAGCGGAGAACTGGCCTGTGGTCTTCGGGTCTGCAATTTCATCCTGAAGCGACGCCAGTACACCCTGTGGGACCTGCACCAGAAGGCCTTCGAGGGACTGCCGGTGCGAATCGTGGGCCACAACCCCGGCATCCCTGGGGCGGCTCCATCCAACGACTGGAATCATCTGCGGCAGTTGCTCGCGTCCCACCGGTTCTACATCCACACGGCCGATCCCCGCCTGGAGGACGGATACAACATGGCGACCTTGGAGGCCATGGCCGCAGGCCTTCCCGTGCTCGGCAACGTGCATCCGACCTCGCCCGTGCGCAGCGGCGTCAGCGGGTTTCTCAGCGACGATCCTCTGCAACTCCGCGGGTATGCCGAGCTCCTGCTTTCCGACCGGGATCTGGCCCATCGCATGGGCCAGGAGGCACGAAGGACCGTCCTGGAGCGATTCCCTCTGGCCCACTTCAAGCAGGGTCTGCACCGCGCCATCGAGGTCGCCCGTCGAAAGAGGCTGCACGTCAGGACTTCTGCGTGGGACGCGCCTCCGCCCGGTCGATCCGGCCGCCGCGACCTCGCGGCTGCCTCGTGCTAGCCCGCATTGATCCGACTGACCAACATGGGCAGTTCCGCCAGGTGCTGGATGGTCCGTGCCCCTGATGGGACCGGCCTGCCGGCGCTGGTGTAAGCCAGCTTGAGAACCACGTGCATCCCGAGTCTCAGGGCCGGCCGGACGTCCCAGTCGATACGATCTCCGACATAAAGGATGTGCTCCACCGGCTCGCCCAGGCGTTCGGCTGCCAATCTGAAGAACCGGGGATCCGGCTTGCGAAACCGGTATTCGTAGGAATAGAGCCGAACCGGCAGGAAATCCAACAGGCCCAACTGGGCCAGGTGTCGATCCAGACAACTGGCCGGCACGAAGGTATTGGATAGGATGCCCATCTTGAGGGCCATCCCTTGCAGGCTCCCCAGCGTTTCGCTCGTCCCCGGTTCGATCACCGCGACCTCCGCCAGGGGCCTGTACCACTGCCAGGCCAGGTGCTCCCAGTGTGAGGGTTGCAGGCAGATCCCCTTTCGGGCACCCACTCGCTGAAACAGATCCAGCACATCGAAGTCCCGTCCCGTCCAGTGCGAGCGGAGGGTCTGCCACCGCAGACGGGCGGCGTTCTTCAGGAAGTAGATGGGGAACGGCGAGAGAGGCTGTCCTTGGCCCTTCAAGAAGTCGTACGAGGCGCGTGCCCCTTGGCCAAAGACCCGAATCCTGCTGACCTGGCCGTAGAGGATCAAGGTCTCGCCCAGGTCGAAGAGGACTGCTTTGATCGGCGTCTGCGACATAGCGAGCGTCTAGCGTTCAGCGCACAGCGTACAGGACCCCGCGTGGAACCCCCACGGCGTTCCCTGACATCTTGTCACGACGGAACGCCCCACGCGGAACGCTATTCTCTGGCCGGGGGCAACTGGCTTCCAAAGGCCTCCTTGACCCACTGGGCCATTTCCTGGTCCGAGATGCCGGAGATCCGATCGACCGCATACTCGGCGTCGATCTTGTCCTTGATCTTGATCACGCGAGGGTCCTGCTTGGCGATCTCGATCTGGTAGCGGCTCTCGATCCAATGCTTGATCCCAGCGGCTCCGGTCTTGTCCGTGATGACCACGCCCACCGGACGGTTCAACAGCTTCTGGGTGTCAAAGCAGTTGTAGATCTCCTCGTCCTTCAGGAGCCCATCGGCGTGGATGCCGGCCCGAGTGACGTTGAAGTCCTGACCCACCAGCGGGTAGTTGGCGGGAATCTCGTAGCCCAGTTCCTTGCGGGCGTACGCGGCCAACTCCGTGATCGCCGCATAGTTGACGCCCGCGATCTGGCCCTTGATCTGGGCGTGCTCAATGACCATGGCCTCCAGGGGCGTGTTACCCGTGCGCTCGCCGCTGCCGAAGATCGCGGTGTTGACCGCGCTGCAGCCGTACAGCCACGCGGCGGTGGCGTTGACCTGGCCCTTGTGGAAGTCGTTGTGGCCGTGCCATTCGATCTGTGCGGACGGCACACCGATCCGGCGAAGCCCCTGCACCAGGCGAGGCACGCTCCTCGGCAGGGTCGTCTCAGCCCACGGCAGACCGAAACCCAGCGTGTCGCACAATCGGACCTTGACCGGGCTGCCGTACTGCCGGCCCAGGTTCATCAACTGGTCCACAAACGGCAGGATGAATCCGTCATAGTCGGCCCGCGTGACGTCCTCAAGGTGACACCGCGGGATCACGCCGTTGTCCAGGGCGGCCTTGACGATGTCCAGATAGGAACTGAGCGCCTGGGCCCGCGTCCTGAGGAGCTTCAAGAAGATGTGGTAGTCGCTGGCGCTGGTCAGAATCCCCGTTTCCTTCAGGCCCATCTGCCGGACCAGCTTGAAGTCCGACGGTACCGCCCTGATCCAGCCGGTGATCTCAGGGTAGGGATAGGCGCGGGCCTGGCAGAGCTCCACGGCCTTCCGGTCGCGCGGGGCATACAGGAAAAACTCGCACTGCCGGATCAGGCCCGTGCCACCGTCGATCTGATGCAGGAGGTCGTAGATCCGCAGGATCTGTTGCGGCGAGAACGGCGGGCGAGACTGCTGGCCGTCACGAAACGTGGTATCCGTGACCCAGATCGACTGCGGGATCTCCAGGGCCACCCCTCCGGCGTCAAACCCCACCTTCGGCAATTCGGTATAGGGAAACATCTCCCGAAAGAGATTGGGCGTACCCACGTCGGCAAGCCGGATGATCTTCTTGGCCATGGTCCGTTCCTCGTGTCCTGCGCACGGCGTCGATCTCGACGCCCGGGGTTCCCGTCCTGCGAGGGCCTCCCGAGAATGGCCGAGGTGGGATTCGAACCCACACGCCCTTGCGAGCAGGGGATTTTAAGTCCCCAGCGTCTGCCCTTCCGCCACTCGGCCTCAGAAACCCAGAAGTGAGAACGCCTCACTCACAACCAACAGGCAGACCTGATGCGCCAGTGGGACTTCGGGGGAGCATTATATGCAGCCGTCCCTGCACGACCAAGGGAAATCTCAGGATGACCGTCACGGGTTGCTGGATGGCCTAAGGTGAGATCCGCTCCGTCGCTCGCGGCTCGCCGCCGGAGCTGGTGAGATCGGTACGCCCCGCCCTTGAGACGCGACCCCACGTCGCGTTCAGCAGGCCCTGTCCAAGGGTCCGGGCCTTGTCCACGAGGGCCTTGAACCGGATACGACGATCCAGCTCTCGAATGACCGGGTCGTCGGCCTTCTGGGCCTTGGCACGGCGGATTCGCTCGGCCGCCTCGCGGAGCCGGCCCTGGTGGAGACACAGCAGGGCCGAATCCCGCAGGGCCCAGAGGTGGTCTGGCTTGATCTCGAGCGCCTCCGCAAAAAAACCGTCGGCCTCCTGGAGCAGTCCCTTGAGGGCACTGACCACGCCCAGGTAGTAATGGGCGTTGGGATGGGCCGGGTCCACTTCAAGGGCCCGCATCAGACAATGCGAGGCGTGATCCAGATCGGAGCTGCCAAAGGCGCTCCGCAGGGGCGGTCTTCGAACGCCGGCCGGCCACGGCTGGGGCGATGGATCGGTGGCTACCGCAAGGAACATCGATCCGGCGGACACCAGGACCTCGGGGTTGTCCGGCGTGTTTCGCAACTCGGAGATCAGGTAGGCCCGGGCCTTCTGGGTCTGGCCCCGCATCAGGGCGACCTGGGCCAGCCGGTAATAGGGACCGGCCAGGGTGCCGTCGCTCCGCAGACTCTGGTTGTACAGGTCCATCGCATGGTCGACGTCACCTTCACGAAAGGCCAGTTCGCCGAGATAGAAGAGGGCCAGGCTGTGATGGGGGGCAAACTCCAGGAGCCGGTGGAACTTCTCCTTGGCCGACTCCAGGTCCCCGGCCTCCAAGAGAAAGATCCCGTAGTCCAGGATGACCTCCACATCGCCGGGGTTGGTCCGCAGTTCCCTCAGGAAGTACTCCCCGGCCTGGGCGGTCTCACCCAGCGACCAATGGGCCTGGGCAATCCGGTAGTGGATCTGGGGATGGCTGGGCTCGAGTTCCGCCGTACGGGTCCAGCAGCCGATGGCCTTCTTGTACAGGCCCCGGACAAACAGGCTGTTGCCGATGTTGTAGAAGCACAGGGCACAACAGGGGTTGATCTGCTGGGCCAGGTAGAACATCTGCTCTGCCAGGTCGTGCAGCCCCATCTCCGTATAGGCGATGATCCGATTGCAGTACGACGGCTCGAACTTCGGATCGAGCTGCTGGATCTGCTCAAAGGTCTCGATGGCCCGGTCGTATTGCCCGGTCCGGGTGTAGTCCACGGCCAGCGAGTTGAAGATCTCCAGGTCACCGGCAGACAGTTGCAGAGCGGCCTCGTATTCCTCGATGGCCTCCTCGTACCGGTGCACCGCATCAAGGGCCAGGGCCTTGTCAAAGTGCCAGCAACTGTTGGTAGGATTCAACTCCAGGGCCGTCTCAAGTTCCTCGAGGGCCTGGGACATCTGCCCATCTTCGTAGAGCTCAAAGGCCTTGTTGGCCTTGGACTCGGCCTTGTCGAACGGGCCGAATTCCATACCCTCATAGTACATAGCGTACCCCTGTCATCCGAACCGTACACAGTCTGGGACTGACTCCGATGTCGCTATCGTCCAGGGACAAGGCCCGCCTTAGCAGGTTTCGGCGCCCGGAATCACGCTGCCCTGCGGGGCCGGCACGCCCAGCGGACTATCTCTCTAAGACCTTAACAACCAAACGCTTATGGGGGCCAAGCCGCTCAGCTCAAGATCCTGCATCCAGAGAGAGACTCTTTTTCTGGAAAGACCCGGATAACCGTCTTATAATGGGCCGCACTCCGCGGCCGGAGGTCGAACGGCAGTTCGGACGGGTCAGCGTCACAAAACCTGGAGGCACGATCATGGTCAGAGAGATCAAGGGGCAGATCACGGCAGGCAAGGGCCGGTACGCCATCGTGGTCAGCCGGTTCAACGAGTTCATCACCTCGAAGCTCTTGGCCGGGGCCGTGGATGGTCTGCAGCGTCACGGTGCGGCGGACGACCAGATCACCGTCGCGTGGGTCCCCGGGGCCTGCGAGATCCCCCAGGTGGCCAGGAGGCTGGCGCAAGGAGGCCAGTACGTCGCAGTCCTGTGTCTGGGTGCCGTGATCCGGGGCCAGACCAGTCACTATGAGGCCGTGTTCCAGCAGGTCGTGCGAGGCATCGGCCAGATCAACATGGACTGTGACGTGCCGGCGGTCTTTGGTGTGCTGACCTGTGACACCCTGGAACAGGCCGCCGAACGGGCGGGCACCAAGATGGGAAACGCCGGCGCCAACGCGGCGCAGACGGCCATGGAGATGGTCAGCGTCCTGGGCCAGATCTAGCGAGGAGGATCGGATGGGTGATTGGGTGGAAGGTGAAACGGCTGAATCGGTAGGGCGGTAACGGCCTTGTCGGTCTTTGTGCGTCCTGCGTCTTGAGTCCTGAATCCTGTCATGAAAGTCGACCGACGAACCCTGGCACGAGAACTGGCCATGCAGGCCTTGTACCAACTGGATGTACAAGGCACGGAGTTGCTGAACCGGCTGCCGGGTGACTTTTTCCGTCAGGCCGAGACCGACGACTTTGTCCGCACCCTGGCCCTGGACTGGACCAGGGGGGCGTGGGACCACCTGGAGGCCTGCGATGAATGGATCACCTCCGCGGTGCTCCGATGGCAGTTCTCACGGCTCTCGCCGGTAGACCGAAGCGTCTTGAGACTGTCGGTCTACCAACTGCGATTCTGCCGGGACATCCCGCCCAAGGTCGTCATCAACGAGGCGATCGAACTGGCCAAGAAGTTCAGCGGTGAGAAGTCCCCGGGTTTCGTCAACGGTGTATTGGACGCCGTTCTGAGAGAACACAAGGACCACATTGAGACCCATCTGGAAGGGGTGCCGTGAGGACCATTGCCGTGCTCAACCAGAAGGGAGGCGTGGGCAAGACCACGACCGTGGCCAATACGGCCGCCGCCCTGGCGGCCCTGGGCGCTCGGGTCGTGGCCATCGACCTGGACCCCCAGGCCCATCTGACGATCCACCTGGGTGTAGAACCCCAGACCGTGGGCGGCGGGGCCTATCACGTCCTGATCCGATCGGCCCGCTTTGAGGAACAGATCCTGATGGTTCGGCCGAATCTGTGGCTGCTGCCGGCCAACATCGACCTGGTTGGGGCTGAGACCGAGTTGATCAACGTCGTGGGACGAGAGACGGTCCTGCGAGAGGCCCTGGAACAGGTCCAGCAGACGTTCGACTACGGCCTCATCGACTGCGGGCCGTCGTTGGGCCTGTTGACGCTCAACGCCCTGGCCGCCGCGCAGGAGGTCCTGATCCCCCTGCAGCCGCACTTCTTGGCGCTTCAGGGATTCGGGAAACTGCTTCAGACCGTGGAGCTGGTCAACCGCCGGATCAACCCGCGTCTGAAGGTCACGGGGATCCTCTTCTGCATGTATGACAGCCGGGCGTCCCTGCCTCAGGAGGTGAAGGCCGACATCGAGCAGTTCCTGGCCAACGCCCGCGGCACCGCCAGCGCGTGGTCCGAGGCCCAGGTGCTGCCGACCTGCATCCGACGCAACATCAAGCTCGCCGAGGCACCGAGTTACGGCCAGACCATCTTCGAGTACGAACCCGGCTGCAACGGCGCCGAGGACTATCGCCGGGTCGCGGAGTTCATCCTGGGCATGGACTCGATGGATCGGTCCGGCTCCTCCGTGGGACTGCCCCTTCCCATCGCAGACCTCCCCAGCCAGCCGAAACGGGCAGGTCCGACGGAGACGGGGATTGCCGAGTCGTCGATCCCGTCGACAGAGGGCTGTCCTTCCTCGCCCCCGTAGGCCGCTGAAGCAAGGCCTAGCCCCTCTGTTGCTCTTCCTTGCCTGCGCCGACGAGATCCGTGATCGGGTGTTTGGCATAGGTGAAGTAGAACGTGGTCCCTTTCCCAACCTCGGAGGTCAGCCAGACGCGGCCACCGTACATCTCGATGATCTTCTTGACCAGGGTCAGCCCCACGCCGGTGGTATCAACCTGGTCCTTGGCGGCCAGCGTCTGGAAGATCTTGAAGATCTTCTCGTAGTGTTGCTCCGGGATTCCTGGACCGTTGTCGGTGACGCTGAACGTCCAGACGTCCCCCTCTCCGCTGCTCCGGATGGCGACCAGGCCCCGGGCCTTGTCCATGAACTGAACGGCGTTGCCGATCAGATGCTCGAAGACCTGCCGTATGCGCGTGGGCTCGGCCACGATCACCGGCAGCTCATTCTCGATCGTCACCAGGATGTGGTCCGGCGGAGCCAAGGCCTCAATAATCTCGGGCACGAGTTCGTTGAGGCGGACCGGAACGAGGGGCTCCCGTATCCTCCCGATGCGAGAGTACTCCAGGACCCCTTCGAGCAGACGGTTCAGACGGTCGACTCGATTCACCAGGAGTCCCATCTGATCCCGGCCCTCGCCGTCGAGCTTGTCCGCGTAGTCTGTTGAAATCCAGTCAATAAGGGTCTTTATAGCACGCAATGGGGCCTTGAGATCGTGTGACACGATGTACGCAAAGTCCCTCAGTTCCTGGCTGGTCCGATCCAACTGAGCCTGGAGTCTCTGCTGGGCCGCCAGGGCCTCCGCCAACTCGCCGATCGCCATCTCGCCCACGACTGACGCCGGATTCTCTCCCGGTACCTCGCTCGAACCGGCGACGGCCATCTGTCCGCTCTCATCGGCCATTCGGTTACCCCCTTCGAAACGTTCCTGATCGAGTGTCGGTCCTCCGCATGACCTATAAAAGCGTGCCTTCCTGGCAGTATCCAGGTGAGCCAACCGTGCCCATCGTCTCGACGCAGGGGGGCGGAGTATGTCCCGGATGGTCCTCATATCGCGGGCCGAACCCCCGTCTGGCGCGGATGACTCCTGCTCTCTATCGGCAGGAAAGCCTCACGGCTTCCGGAGGACCTCCCGTGGGCAAGGGGGAGGCGGGAGCCATGGACTGCTGAGTCCCGGGTCCGGCCTCAGTCCTGCTGAGGGTCCTTGATCCGATCGAGGATCTTCTGGGCACACTGGAGCGCGGCCAGGCCTTGCTCGGCGGTGACCTGCGGCGTACAGGACCGGTCGCGAACGGCCCGCAAGAAGGCCTCCTGCTCCAGGCGAACCGGCTCCTTGTCGTCGATCTGGAGCGGCTCGACGCGGACCAGATCCGGCCAATTCACCTGGGTGGGGTCCAGATCGCCGGCCTGCCGGTGCTGCCGGATCCAGTTGAGCATGTCCAGATTGGCGTCGGCCTTGATGACGACTCCGGTCTTCTTGTGGTAGTCCACACTCAGGTAGGCCTGTCGCGTGAAGACCCGCAGGCGCCGCTCGGTCTTCATCGCCAGACGAGAGGCCGTCAGGTTCGCCACGCAGCCATTGGCAAACACCAGGCGGGCGTTGCAGATGTCCTCCTGCGGGCCAATGACGCCCACACCCACCGCGTCGACCCGGCGAAGAGGACTGGCCACCAGAGACAAGACGATGTCGATGTCGTGGATCATGACGTCCAGGACCACGCCGACGTCCATCGAGCGAAACGGAAACGGGCTGACCCGAAGGGCGTCGATGAACCTCGGCTCGACGGCCAGAGGCCGCATCGCCTGTACCACCGGATTGCATCGCTCCGAATGCCCTACCGCCACCACGGTGTCGTACCGGTGCGCCAGGGCCACGATTCGCTTGCCCTCCGGGACGCTCGCGGCCAACGGCTTCTCCACGAGTACCGGAATCCGTCGCCGGAGCAAGACCCTGGCCAGGTCCAGGTGGGTGACCGTGGGCGTGGCGATGGTCACGGCGTCGACCTGGTCCACGACCTGGCGGACGTCGCTGTAGGAGGCACATCCGTACTTGGCGGCCAGGGCCCCGGCCTTGGCCGGGTCGCTGTCCACGATCGCGACCAGTTGGCTGTCGGGCAGCTCGTGGTAGACCTTGGCGTGGATAGATCCCATCCTGCCCGCGCCCACGACCGCCGTCCGAATCGCTGCCATGCTCGATGTCTCCTTCCTAGTCCCCCAACCCGGACCAACCATAACCAAACGGTCCTGCTCCTTGGGCAAAAAACCTCGGTTGGGCACACTAGGCTCTGGTGTGCCTGAACGATTCCAGATAGCGGCCAAACCGATGCTGGCTGCTTCGCTCGATCGCCTCAACCAGGGCCCGCACGTTCTCATCGAGGCCGTCCTGATCGGCCAGCTTGCGGGTGTTCTCCAACAAGGCCCCGCCCTGGCGGTACAGTTTCCTGTAGGCATCGAGGAGGGCCTGCTGCTGCAAGGGGCTGAGCCCGGCCCGCTTCAGCCCGCGTGTGTTGAGACCGCGGACGCGGATCGGGTAGCTGCCGCAGACGATCACGAACGGCGGCACGTCTCGCGTGAGGCTCGACATGCCGGCCGCGTAGGCCCATTGGCCGACCGTGACGAACTGGTGCAGGGCCACCAGGCCACTCAGCCATACGCCCGTCTCCAGTTTGCAGTGGCCGGCCAGTTGCACGAGGTTGGTCAGGACGATCCGGTCCTCCAACTGGCAGTCGTGACCCACGTGGGAGCCGACCATCAGCAGGTTGTGGCTGCCCACGCGGGTAGCCCGGCCCGGGACCATGCTGCGATGGATCGTGACCTGCTCACGGATGACATTGCGATCGCCGATAACGACTCCGCCAACCTCGCCGGCCATCCCGAGGACCTGGGGAGGGGCGCCGATGACGCAGTGCGGATACACGTGGTTGTTCTGGCCGAAGATCACCCCCTCCTCGATCACCACGTGCGAGTCCAGGACCGTGCCGGCCCCGATTCGAGCCCCTTTTCGAATCACACAATAGGGCCCAACTACCACGCTGGGATCGAGCTTGGCCTCTGGGTCTACCACCGCCGTCGGATGTATCGTTGCCATGTTGTCCGGTCTCGTCTCTGGCCGTCCCAAGGCCCCCGTCTTGGACGCCGGGAGCTCAGACCTCAAGGGACTGATCCTTTTCTTCGTACGCCAACTCATCAATCAGCATGAACTTGATCTCCGCCTCGGCCGCCACCGCGTCGCCGACCCAGGCCGTGCACTTGCAGTGCGCGGTCCGTCGCCGCAGCCGAACCGTTTCGGAACACAGGATCAGTTGATCGCCCGGCACCACCGTTCGTCGGAACTTGACACCGTCCATGCTCAACAGCAGGGCCAACTTGCCGGTGTGCTCCAGTCGCTGCGCAAACAGCAATCCCGAGACCTGGGACAGGGCCTCCAGGATCAGCACACCCGGCATGATGGGCGTACTGGGGAAGTGCCCCTGAAAGAACAACTCATTGAAGGTCACGTTCTTGATCCCCTTGATCCGGGTATCGCCTTCGATCTCGATGATCTTGTCCACCAGTAGAAAGGGGTACCGATGGGGCAGGATTCGCTGGATCCGGCGGATGTCCAGAATGGCGTCGGTACCCAGCTTCTCGATGCGGTCCTGGCGCTGCGCGGCCTCGTAGAGCTTCCTGGCCAGTTGCTGGTTGAGGCCGTGGCCGCTCTTGTGCGCGACGATTCGCGTGACCACAGGCCTGCCCGCCAGGACCAGGTCCCCGATCAGGTCCACGATCTTGTGCCGCACGCATTCGTTGGGGAAACGGAACGTGTTGCGGATGGGCCCGTCCGAGTCAATGACGAGCACGTCCCGCGGGCTGACGTGTCTGCCGATTCCACGGGCCTGGAATTGCCGGGCCTCGGCCTCCAGCAGGAAGGTCCTGGCTGGGGCCAGATTCCGCTCAAAGCTCTCCGGCGTCACGCGGCACCCGTAGGTCTGACGGCCGATCCCGGTGTGGCCGGAGTAGTCCAGGTCAAACGAGATGCTCAGCCCCCCGTCGCTGCTCTCGGCGGGCAAGGCGTAGATGGAGGCCTCGTCGCTGGAGACCACCACAGGCTCTCGCACGATGAACGCCTTGCACGCGGCCTGCTGCTCAAGGCAGCCGACGCCCTTGAGGACCTGGAAGTACTCAGCGGCGCTGGCGTCCGGCGCAGGCATTTCAGGGCCATCTACATCCACAAAAAGATTGTCGATCTCCAGGCCGGCCACCGCGGCCAGGCAGTGCTCTACGGTGTCGATGGTGACCGGGCCCCTCTTGAGGGTCGTGCGGCGGAGACTCTCGGTGAGATTAGGGGCGATGGCCCGAATCTGCACCGACTCATCCAGGTCGGTCCGGATGAAGACCACCCCCGTGTCCTCAGGTGCTGGGCGAAAGACGACCTTGGCGTCCTCGCCGCCAAAGAGTCCCTTTCCCGAGAGCCTGGCCTCACCCTTGATGGTCTTCTGGAGTCTCAAGGCGCTCGATCCTCTTAGTCAGTTCCTTCACATGCTTGACGGTCTTTGGCAGTCGCAGCAGCTCTGCGATGGTCCGCATGGCCTGGCTCCGTTCAAGGGCAGGCGTCCAGAACCGCGTTTCGCCAGCCAATACGTCGCCTAGGACCCCAGCCTGGGCACCAATTATCGCCCGGTCACCGATCTTGAGGTTATCGGCCAGGCCCACCTGTCCGGCCAAGACTACCCCGTCTCCGATCTGACAACTACCGGCAATCCCAACCTGGGCTGAAATCAGGCAACACTTGCCGATGATCACGTTGTGTCCCACCTGAACCAAGTTATCTATCTTGGTGCCGGCACCCACAATGGTATTGGTAAACTTGGCCCTGTCAATGCAGCAATTAGCCCCGATCTCAACGAAATCCTCGATGATCACACCGCCGTTGTGCGGCACCAAGCGAGGGACCCCCTCGATGAGGGCATATCCAAACCCTACAGAGCCAATCGTGCTGTTGGCCTGGATGACACAGTGGTTACCGATCTGACAGAGGTGGTAGACCACGACGTTGCCGTCCAATCGGGTATGCTCGCCGACGGTGCTGGCCTGTCCTATCCTGCAGCCAGCAGCAATGACGGTATGATCTCCGATCCGAACCCCGTCCTCAATCACGACGTACGGCCCGATCGAGACGTGCCGGCCGATCTGCACGTCGCGGCCGACCCGCGCCATGGGATCGATCCCCTCCGGTGCGGGCGCCATCTGCGGGGCAAACAGCCCCATCGCCGTGATCAACGCGGCGTCCACGTTGCGGACCACCAGTTGGGGCCTGCTGATCCCTTCGATGGGCTTCTTGACCAGGACGGCCGCAGCCGTACAGGTCTTCGCTGCCGCCTGGTGGCGATCATCCGTGGCAAAGCTCAACTGGTCAGGCCCTGCCGCATCCAAGGGACCTACCGCCGTGACCACAGCCTCGGCATTGGAGGGAACCAGGGTCGCTCCCAAGCGACCCGCGAGATCTTGAAGGGTCAGTGGCATCATCCGCTCCAGCTCCACGGGCTACTTCTTGTCGATGACGGCCTGGACCTCGGCGGTGAGGTCCGTGCAGCCCTTGGCGTAAAGGACCTTGTAACTGCCAACCGCCAGGAAGAACCTCTCCGCCGGGATGGGATACTCCGGTTCGGTGCGTTCCAGCACGAGGGCCAGGCCCTTCTGCTCGGCGATCTTGGCCGTGGCCTCCACGACCTCCTTGAAGAGCTGTTCGGTCCACTGCTTGTCCTTCAAGGTCGAGGCGTTTTGATAGTACTCCTGGAGGGCCCGGAGTCTGGCCTGTCCTTCTGCCATCGATTTGTAGAGGTCGAGGTGCTCCGGGGTACCGGGCTTGAAGGTCTTCAGTTGGTCGTTCTCCCTGGCCAGCTTCTGGTTCATCTCGGACAGCTCCGCGCTGAGCCTGTCCTGCTCGGCCGCGACCTCCTTCTCGTGCACACTCTGTCGCTGGCAGTCCCGCAGGATCTTCATCACGCTGACCACGCCGATCCGGGAGAGAGGATCGACCGCGGGTGGCTGGGCATGACCGCTATACCCCACCGAGAGGACCACCAACCCCACTACACTGCACAGCACCACTGCCGTCGTCGCTTTCATGTCCTTCCTTTCCTTGTTCCTTGAGATTCGAGATCTGAAATCTGAAATCTGAGATTTGAGATCATTTAGAAAAGAGCCCCCATGGTAAAGTTGAATTGCCGGGTCTCGTCCCAGGCCTCCTTCTTCAGAGGCACGCCGTATTCGAACCGCATCGGTACGCCTCCGAGGAGCTGCGGGACCAGGATCTGTATCCCGGCGCCCACGGAGAATCGCCAGGACCCGGTGTCGATGATCCCGGTATCGGCAAACGTGAGGGCCGAGAAGTTCTCACCGATGAGGGGAACCACGATCTCGGTGTTGGCCACCGCGATGTAGTCGCTTCCGATCGGGTCCTTGTACCGGGGCACCACATTCGGCTCCGCGGGAACGAAGACCTGCAGGCCGCGAGTGCTGATCCCGCGGTAGTCGAAGCCCCGGATGGAGTACTGGCCCATGCCGCCGCCGTAGAACTTCTCGAACGCCGGGGCATGACCGCCGGCGATCGTGCCCCCCTGCGCCTTGGCCGCCAGGACGGTCTTGCGTCCCAGCACGTCTTCGTACAGGGTGAAATACTGGACCGCGCTGGCTGTGAGAATCCCAAAGGTGTAGTCCCCAGTGACCTGTTCATAGACCACGCGAACGACGTGACCGGTGTGGGGCTGATAGATGTCGTCGACCTCCGTGAGGCCGGTGCCGATCTTGGCGCCGTACACGGCGTGCTGTCCGGCCACGTCGCGGATCTCCTGGGGCGCGTCACTCTGCACGCTCAACACGCCCACGTCCTCTGCGCGGAAGCCCAGAATCTTGCGCCACCGGCCCCACCCGCGGTGCTCGAACTCCACCAGACCGGAGAGCCTGTCCTCGTCGTAACTCTCAAGGTATCGCCGGTACTTCCGACCCATCAGGTCGAGGCTGATGGGCCTGTCCTGGAAGTACGGATTCGTGAATTGTACGCTATAACGACTGACCTGCGTACCGGGCTCCAGGGAGATCCGCAGGGTCTGGCCGCCGCCGCGAAAGGCCTTCATGCCGAGGAACTCCGACCAACTCTGCGGCCAGTCGGTGATGTCGAAGTCCTGCTGGCGGTAGATCAACTGCCCCATCACGCCGCTGTCGCTGCTGATCCCAACGCCCGGCATGATGGAGCCGGTCATGCCCTCGGTGACGTCTATACGGACGTCCTTCTGGTTGGGATCGCCGCTGGCGGCCGTCTCGGGTCGGATCAGGACCTGATCGGCCACCATGGCGTGCTGGACGTATCGATCCAGGGTACCGGACCCCTGGGGGGGGGCGAGCTTGGCGTTGTACAATTGGCCCGGTGTGAAGCCGTATTCGTCCAACACCCGGCGCACGGTCTTGTCCTGCGTCGTCTCGTTTCCGCTCACCTCGATCCGGCCGATGCGGAACTGACGGCCCTCGGTGATCGCCATCTCCACGGACACCCGGTTGTCGTTGACGTCCGGCTGGAACTTCGGGATCAAGCGGACGTCGCCCTCAATGAAGCCCTTCTCCCGGTACAATCCCGTGATCTGCTTGGCGTCCTTGTCCGCCTTGTCCTTCTGATAGACCCGGCCCTCGGCCAGCTCCATCTTGGCCCGCAGGTGCTCGGTGGTAAAAAACGTGTTACCGGTCAGGACGATCTTCTCCACCCGATACGGCGGCCCCTCGTTGATCCGGAAGGTCACCACGACGCCCCTCTGGTCGGCCGCAAACTCCGTCTGGGCCTGCACGTCGTAGCCCAGATAGCCCTTCTTGTAGTAGAAGCCCCGCAACTTCTCGGCGTCATCCCGGACGGCCTGTTCGCTGTAGTAGGTCGGCATCACCAGCCACTCGGTCTGTTTGGTCTTGAGGAGCTTGTGGAGCGTGCTGCTGCCGAAGGCCTTGTTGCCCACGAATCGCACGGCCTGGATTCGCACCCGGGGTCCTTCGGTGATCGTGTACGCCAGACGCCCCTGCTTGGCCTGGTCCTTGTCCCACTCCACCTGCACGAAGGTATGCCCGACCGTGTGATACACGTCGATGATCGTCCGCCGGCCGCCCTCAGCCAGGAACGGATCATATCGCTCCCCGAGCTCGATACCGATCCGCTGCTTAAGGACCTTGTCGGTGTACTTCTTGTTGCCCACGAATTCGATGGACCGGATGATGACCGCGGGTATCGCCTCTGCCGCCGGCCCCGCCTGCCCTGCCGGGGCGACAGGCAAGGAAGGGGCTGACTTGGCGTTGGGGTCTGAGACCGCCGGTCGATCGACCGGCCGGGCCGGCGCGTTGGGCTCAGGTGTCTGCTGCGACAGGCCGACGCCGCAGAGGACCAAGGCCATCATGACCGCGTCCCACCCTGAACGGGACCCCTGTCCCCAGGCGACGATCCTGGATCGACCTTCCCCTCCGGGGTGCCCGGCGGGCCTGGCCTTCGGTCTCTGTTCCATCAGACTGCCTTCCATCGAATGCACTTGGGTCCCCGGTCTGCCGCCTCAGAACGACTCCGACGGTTCGGAGGCAAAGGCCGCATTCTCGAATCGCGTACACCGCTCCCGGAAGACCAGCTTGACCGTGCCGGTGGGCCCGTTTCGCTGCTTGGCGATGATGAGCTCCGCAATATTGGTCTCCGGATAGTCGGGCTCGCCCCGGTGGTAGTAGTCCTCACGGTGCAACAGGATGACCAGGTCCGCGTCCTGCTCGATGCTGCCGCTCTCCCGCAGGTCGCTCATTCGGGGCTTGTGGCCCTCGCGGCCCTCGGGCGAACGGTTGAGCTGGCTGAGCACCACCACCGGCACATTCAGCTCCCGGGCCAGGCCCTTGACGTAGCGGGAGATCGTCGAGATCTCCTGCTGACGCGACTCCGCGCCGCCCAAGCCCAGGTGCATCAACTGCAGATAGTCCACGACGATGGCCTGGATGCCGTAGAGGTTCTTCAGACGCCGTGCCTTGGCCCGGAGCTCCAGGGGAGACAGGGTCGAGCAGTCGTCGATGTAGATGGGCGCCTCCGAGAGCACGCCGCAGGCCTCGACCAGCTTCTGGTAGTGCTCGGTGCTGAGCATGCCCTTGCGAACCAGTTGGGCGTCGATGGAACTGACGCTGCACAGAAACCGCTCGGCCAGGACGTGCCGGCTCATCTCCAACGAGAAAATGGCGATCGGGATCTTCTCCGACACGCCGAGGTATTCGGCGATGTTGAGGGCTAGGCTGGTCTTGCCCATGCTGGGCCTTCCGGCGATGATGACCATTTCACCCGGCTGCAGGCCGCAGGTCATGTCGTCCAACTCGTGAAACCCGGTGGACAGACCCGTGACGTGCGTGCCTTCGCGTTTCTCGATCAGCTCATAGGCCTGGGTCACCAGGTCCTTGAGGCTCGCGGCAGAGCTGGTGACCTTCTTCTCCGTGACCGCGAAGACCCGCTGCTCGGCCTGATCCAGGATCTCGGTGACACCCGTGGCCTGGTCGTAGGCCTCACGGAGCGTATCGGTGGAGGCGGCGATCAATTCCCGAAGCAGGGCCTTGTCGGACACGATGTTGGCGTAGTACGTCACGTTGGCCGACGACGGCACCGACTCCACGACCTTCGTCAGGTAGTCCACCCCCCCGACGGCCTCCATCTGCCCGCGCCGCTCCAGCTCATCCCTCAGCAGCACGCCGTCTACGGCCTCGCTGCGATGGTTCTGGTACAGGTGGACCAGGGCGTCGAAGAGCACTTGGTGCTCCAGGCGATAGAAGGAGTCCCGGCGCAAGACCTCGATCACTTGGCCGATGCAGGCCGGGTCGATGATCATAGACCCCAGCACCGCCGCCTCTGCGGCCAGCGATTCAGGCATGCTCCGAAGCGCCCCCCAGGAGGCCCCCTCCGGGGTCAGACGCTCGACCCGTGCTGAACCTGCCGCAGGGCTCTGCCCCTGGCGGCGGGTTCCAGGCGTCCTGATGGTCTTGTCGGCTGCCGGCATATGACGATCTGCTCTCCAATCCCAAGGCCCTGCGTAGCCGCTCCCTTCCGGTCGGCCAGCAGTCCGGTGTTCGATCCATGGGCATTGTACAGCCGGCAAGGCCGACCGTCAAACTCCTGCCCGAATGGCCGGCGAAAGGATCACTGGACTACGGGGTCTTCTGGGGAGGCGGGTGGGGTCTGCTCGGCCGCCTGTTCCGACACGACCACCACGCTGACCGTCACCTTCAGGTCGTCGGCGAACCTCAGCTCCACCTTGTGCGTCCCGATGCTCTTGATGTGAGCGGGCAGTTGGATCACAGAGTCGGCCACCTGGAAGCCCTGTTCGCGGAGGTTGGCCGCGATCTCCGCCTCGGTGATAGAGCCAAAGAGCACGCCCTGGTCGTTGGCCTTGGCCGCCAGCACGGCCTCGGCGTTCTCGACCGCCTTGGCGGCCTCTTCCAGACGCTTGCGCTCCTTGATTCGCTCCTCGGAGCGCCGGGCCTTCTCTTTGGCGATGGCCCGGACGTTGTTGTCCGTGGCCGGCCTGCCCAGTCCCTGCGGGAACAGGTAGTTGCGGGCGTAGCCGTCACTGACGTCCACGATGTCTCCGACATACCCCAGCTTCTTGATATCATCACAAAGCAGTACTCTCATACGTTGACCTCATTTCACGAACAGAACAGTGGGCACCCAACGCCGAACCACGCGCCCTCCCTGAGTCCCGAGATCGGACTACGGTGTCCCTTCTCACGCGGTGTACGGCAGCAGGGCCATGTAGCGGGCCAGCTTGATCGCCCGCTTGGCCTTGCGCTGACAGGCCGCACAATTGCCGCTGCGTTTGCGCGAATAGATCTTGCCGCGATTAGTCAGCAGCTTCTGCATGGTCTCGACGTCTTTGAAGTCGATATACTTGACCTGTCCCCTGCAGAACCGGCACTGGACCTGTTCCCGGGTCCCTGTCAGACCCGACTTCCTCCTGTTGTTGTTGGTCCGACCCGTCCTGCCGTTTTTGTTGTTCCTGTCGTTCTTTTTGTCGTTTCGTCTCATATCGAACCTGTCCTCGTTGTCCGTCGCTCGGCTTTCGTCGCGCGTATCCGGTGTCCTGTGTCCTGGGTTTGTCCCTAGAATGGAATGTCCTCTTCCGGGGGATGGCCCGGATCAGCGGCAGGTCCGCCGCCGCCCTCCGCTGGACTGCCGCGTTCGGCCTGACCCGAGGCACTGCGTCCCGCACCACCCGCGGGTGCCCCCTCAGGAGATCCTTGGCCCGGCAGAAACTGGAAACCCTCCACCGTCACCCGGTGCTTGTTGCGTTTGGATCCATCCTGGGCCGTCCAGGTGTCGTAGGTCAGGCGACCCTCGATGAAGACCGGTCGGCCCTTGGTCAGATACTTGTTGATGGTCTCCGCCTGTTTGCCAAAGGCCCGGCAATCCACGAAGCAGGTCTCATCCCGCTGGGCGCCGTCCTGGCCGGTCCACCGCCTGTTCACGGCCAGACCGAAATCCACCACCGCCGTCTGACTGGGCGTATACGAGAGTTGCGGGTCCCGGGTCAGGTTCCCCATCAACAACACCTTGTTGAAGTTGGCCATGTTATGCTCCCATCTCGAGGGTCACAAGTCACGCTGAATTCGGAGTCCTGAGTTCCGACTTCAACATTCGGCTAAGCGGCCGAGCCGCCCTCACCGGCCCGGCCTTCGGGGGACTCCGCGTCTCCCGGCTCGACCACCAACTCTGTCACTGGTCTGACCGTGCGGGTCCGCTCGGGCTCCTCGTAGTCGCCCAGATGGATGTCATCGGGCACCTGGAACTTACCGGACACGTCGCGGTCCACGTACTCGGCGGGCCGCTCGTAGGCGCTGAGGATCAGCGATCGCGTGATCCGCTCGGACAGGCGGACGTCACGCTCGATGCCGGCGATCCTGCGGCCATCGGCCTTGAAGTAGCACAGGATGTACGTGCCGCGGCTCTTGTGCCCGATCTCGTACGCCAGCTTGCGATCCGACCACTTGCGAAGACAGACCACCTCAGCGTCGGCCTTCTTGAGGATGGTCTCAATCAATCCGATGATCCCGTCCCAATCCGAGGCCGCCTGGCCCGAGTCCACCAGGAACATTGCCTCATACAGTCGTTTTACCGTTTCCAATTGCACTTACCTCCCGCCCGGTACCGGGCGTCAAACCAAGACCTTCAAATCCCATTCGCTGCCCACATTCAGTTTCGTCTTCCGCCGCGCCGCAGGCGTGACCAGCCGCCTAATCGCCGCGATTGAACTCCGTCATCGCCCTGTCCAGACCGTGCTCGAGCCAACACAGGACCGCGTCCCGGGACTGCCGGACGGCCTCATCCAGAAGCACCCGCTCCTGCGGGGTGGGTCTGCCCAGTACGTAGTCGGCGCCGTCCTGCTGCCCAGCCGGACCAATCCCAACCCGGCACCGGGCAAACCGATCGGTCCCCAACAGGAGGATCACGTCCTCCAGGCCGTGGTGGCCGCCGGCCGAGCCCAGGCCCCGCAGACGAATCCGGCCCGGGTCCAGGGCCATGTCGTCCAGGACCACCATCAGGCGATCCAACGGCAGCTTATAGAAGCCCACCGCCGTGGCCACCGATTGGCCGCTACGATTCATGTACGTCCAGGGTTTCAACAACACGACCGTCTTTCCTGCGGCGTCCACTGTCGCCACCTTGCCGCCAAACTTCCGTTGCCCGGCCGCCGCGCCCCATGTCGCCGCCAGGGCGTCGACCACGGCAAAGCCCATATTGTGTCGCGTGTCGGCATATTCCGGCCCGGGATTGCCCAGGCCCACAATCATCCACATCCAGATGCCCGCTACTGCTGCTTCTCGGCGGTCCCTTCTTCCTCGGTCTTCTTGGCCTCGCGGATCACCTCCGGAACGGCCGGAGTCTCTTCCTCGACCTCCTCGGTGCTCTTGACCTCGGCCACCACGTGACAGGTCGCGATCAACAGCTCCGGCGAGCTGGCCAGCTTAACCCCCTCGGGAAGCGTGACGTCCCCGGCGTGGATGGCCTGGCCAACGCCCAGGTCCTTGATCGATACGGTAATGCCCTTGGGGATCGCCGTCACCAGGCACTCGACCTCGATGCGATCGGCATGGGCCTCCACGATGCCGGCCTCCAGCGTCCCCTTGGCCACCCCTTTCAACTCCACCGGCACAGCGACCTTGACCGTGTCGGTCACGCTGACCCGCATCAGGTCCACGTGGATCAGGGATCTGCCCAGATAGTCGTACTGCAGGTCCTTGACCAGGGCCGTCTCGGTGGCGTCAGCCACCTGGAGGTCGATCAGCCGATGACCGTGGTTGAGGCCCTCGACCAGGTCGTGGCCGTCCAGGGAGATGGCCACCGGGTCCTTCTGACGCCCGTACACAATCGCGGGCACCCGGCCCTGCTTTCGCAGTCGGGCCGCCTCTTTTGAGCCGCTGCTTGTTCGTACCTGTGCTTCCAACTGTAGTGTCTTTTCCATAATCGCCTCTTTGGCAAGCCGACCCGACCTGCGGTGCCGGGCCTTCGCTTGCGGGTTCACTCACCTGGCCTTGTTCTTGTTCATCATCTCAAACAGGATACTGATAGACTCATTGCGATGGATCCGCTTGATCGCCTCGCCCAGCATGGGGGCCGCCGTCAGCACCTTGACCTTGCCGATCTGCCTGGCCTCGCCGGTCAATGGGATCGTGTCGGTCACCACCACCTCATCAATCGGCGCCTCGGCCAGACGCGTCAGGGCATCGGCGGCAAAGACCCCGTGCGTGGCACCCACGTAGATCCGCTTGGCGCCCCGCTGCTTGACCAGCGCGGCGGCACTGCAGACCGTGCCGGCGGTCGAGATCATGTCGTCGCACATCAGGATGTTGCGGCCCTCGACCTGACCGATCAGATCCGCGGCCTTGACCTGGGACCCGCTGAAGCGTTTCTTGTGTATGATCGCCAAGTCGCCGCCCAGGTCCGCAACGTAGCGGGCGGCCGTCTTGATATTGCCAACGTCCGGTGACAGGACTGTCAGGTCCGGGATCTTCTTGCCGGCAAAGTACTTGCTCAGGACCAGTTCCCCGGTCAGATGATCCACGGGGATGTCGAAAAAACCCTGTAACTGCGGGGCGTGCAGGTCGATGGCCAGGACCCGGTCTGTGCCGGCGGTGGTCATGATGTTGGCTACCAGCTTGGCCGTGATGGGGACCCGGCCTTCGTCCTTGCGGTCCTGCCGGGCGTAGCCGAAATACGGGACCACGGCCGTCACCCGCCGCGCGCTGGCCCGACGCAGGCAATCCAGGAAGATCAACAACTCCATCAGGTTCTCGTCGACCGGCCGACAGGTCGATTGCACCACGAAGCAGTCTCTGCCCCGCACGTCGTCCTCTATCCGGACCATCTTCTCCCCATCGGGGAATCGCTCGATCTGGGCCTTGCCCCCCTCGATCGAGAGATATCGACACACCGCCTCCGCCAGCTCCGGGTTGCTGCTGCCGGCGAATACCTTCATCTCGTCGTTCAGACTCATGGTCATGGTGTCACACGATCTCCGCCCTGTAGCCTCTTGCCGCCAGGATGATGGCCACGTGTTCCGGGTTCCGAGTTCTGAGTTCTGAGTTCTGAGTTTTCATGAACTACCCGGCCAGGATTCGAACCTGGACAAGGAGAACCAAAATCTCCTGTGCTACCGTTACACCACCGGGTAAACAAAACCGGTGGATAGTCGCTAGTGGTTAGTGGATAGTGCCTAATCGCCAGCACCTAACGACCAACGACTACCGACTGGTCCTGTTGTCACGGAGGCCAAAGCGATTCGGCCTGACTGGGCCCTGTCGGAGGCTTGAGTCAGCCATGCCGTGATGCGGCTGACCCCTGCCCAGTACTGAGTTCTGAGTGCTCAGCTCTGAGTTCCTGGCTTGGGCCAACTGCCCAAAGCCAAGCGTACCCCATACGACAGGGCGATTCAAGTGTGGGAGTATACCGGATCACCCCTCTTCAATCAAGCCCTTAACTGGATTTTCTTCTGTGCGGCCAAGGAAGGTATCGGGGTGGACATTGTCATCGAGACCCCCTACCCTTTCCACTGAAGCAACTGGATGATCTCCGATTTGGTGGGCATCGCCTCGATGGAGCCGAACTTGGTGCAGGCCAGGGCCCCGGCGGCAGAGGCAAACTCCACGGCCTTCTTCATGTCGTCTTCGACCGCCAGGTAGGCCGCCAAGGCACCGGCAAAGGCGTCGCCACAGCCGGTCTGGTCTACCAACTCCACCTCGAACGCCGGGACGTGGTCCGCGCCACTTCGGTCAACCCGCATACAGCCGCGGCGGCCCAGGGTGATGACCGCACAACGAGCCCCACGAGCGACCAGTTCCGAGCCGATCAGCTTGGCTGCGTGAATGTTGGCCTGTCCACCTGCGGCGGCGTCGGTGATATCGGCCGCCTCCAGGAGATTCGGGATCAGCACGTCGGCCGAGAAGTACTCGATCGGGAGGTCCCCGCCGCCCTGGCCGTGCGGCTCCAGAGGCCGGGCCGGATTGAGGATGACCTTCGTTCCGTGGACCTGGGCCAGGCAGATCGCCTCGGTGATGGCCTCCTGGGGCAGTTGGCCGTGGATCAGGCAGACCGAGGCCTCTGCGATCGCCTGTTCAGCGGCCTCCACGTCACGGGCCTGCAGGGCGCTGTTGGCGCCGATGTAGCGACACGCGGCGTTCTCGCCGGCGGCATTGACCAACGTGACCACTACGCCGGTGTTCAGGGCCGAGGCGCAATACACGTAGTCCGTTCCCACGCCCAGATCCGCCAGGTGCGACTTGACCATCGCGCCAAACGGATCGCCTCCGACCTTGCTGACCAGGCGGACCTCGCATCCGCACAAGACCGCCTCGACCGCCTGGTTGGGCCCCGGACCTGCTGGGCCGTAGCACAACGCAGAGCCGATCACGGCCTGACTGGCGGAGGGAAACTCGGGACAGCGAAAGGCCATGTCCACGAACGTCCCCCCCACGACGACTACCTTAGAGCCTCTTCTGGACATCCTGGACTCCTTTCGATCGGAGTCTACCCAGAAGTCCAAAGGAGATCAAGAGTTGTCCGCAACTATAGGGCCCGTGTCAGGACCTCCACCAGTTCATCCGTGGCAAGCTCAACGGGGTTGCCCTTGATGCTACTGGAGGTCCTGGCCATGTCGGCTATCATGGGGACGTCCTCGGCCGTCAGGCCCAACTGTGAGAGCGTCGGGACCGCCAGGTCGCAGCAGAGCGCCCTGACCCACTGGATGGCCTCGGCCGCCTTGGCCGTGGACCTGCCGATCAGCAGAGGCCCCAGTTCGTCATATCTCGCCACGGCAGGTGAGTCTCGATGCCGCTGGTGCAGGGCCTGCACGTTGGCCTCCATGACAAAGGCAAGGAGTCTGCCACAGATCGCCCCATGCTGCGCCGCGATGTGCCCGCCCAAAGGCCCGGCCAACCCATGCACGGCACCCAGGCGGGCATTGGCCAGGGCCAGGCCCCCAAACAGGCTCGCCACGGCCATGTCCTCCCTGGCGACCGCGTCTTGGCCACAGGCGTGGGCATTGCGAAGGGAACGGGCCACTCGGCGGATGCCCTCGCGGCAGATCCCATCGGTGAGGGGACTGACGGCAGGGCTGACGAAGGGCTCGATCAACTGGGTCAAGGCGTCCAGGCCGGTGGAGGCCGTGACCTGGGGCGCCAGGCTGTAGGTCAGTTCCGGGTCGACCACGGCCAGCGTGGCCAGCATCAGGGGACTGCGCATGCTGACCTTGCGCCGACGGTCCGGTACGCCCAGCACCGCGTTGCAGGTCACCTCAGCGCCCGTTCCGGCCGTGGTGGGAATCGCGATCCAGGGTGCGGCGAGGCTCTGGATGGCCTGGCCTTGTCCCACGACCTCCAGGTACTGCATCAGATCCCCCTGATTGGTGAGCATGACGGCCACGACCTTGGCCAGGTCGATTGTGCTGCCTCCGCCCAAGGCGATCACCAGATCCGCCTTCGTCTGCCTGGCCTGCCGGATCGCCTGTTGTGCCATGGGCACCGTCGGTTCGCCCGCGACGCCGAAGTCCACACACTCCAGCCCGGCGTCGGTCAACTGGCTCCTGAGGACAGCGGCGCCGCGGCCGGTCCTGCCGGTGGCGAGGAATACACGTCTGCCCATGCGGGCCGCCGCAGGCGCCACCCGGTCAAGGGTGCCCGGCCCGAATAGGATCTTGCTGGCTGTTGCAAATTCAAAGTGCATCGAGACTCCCCCGGGCACGAGATGGCTGACGCAATGGGCCGTGCAGGCCGTCCCCTGCATCCCCTCGTGCGTGCCTTCCCGAACCGCCCGATACGTGCCCGAGCGACGCCGGCTACGCCGGCTTCGGGTCGGTCAGGACCGACGAAGCGGCCTTGATGATGCCCGCCACGTTGGCCAGGTCCGACGGGATGATCATGGTGTTGTTGGTCTTGGCCAGCTTGCCGAACTCGTTCAGGTACTGCTCGGCGATGCGGAGGTTCACGGCCTGCAAGCCGCCCTTGTCGCTGAGCGCGGAGGCGACCTTGCGGATCCCCTCAGAGGTAGCCTGGGCCACCCGCTCGATCTCAAAGGCCCGGCCCTCGGCCTCGTTGATCCGCTTCTGCTTCTCACCTTCTGAGCGGAAGATGGCCTCCTGCCGGTCGCCGTCCGCCCGGTTGATCTTGGCCTGGCGATCGCCCTCGGACTCGGCGATCAGGGCCCTCTTTTCCCGCTCTGCCCGCATCTGCTTTTCCATGGCGTCCTTGATGGACTGGGGCGGCAGGATGTTCTTGACCTCGTAGCGGGTGACCTTGATACCCCATGGGTCCGAGGCCTTGTCCACCGCAGCGATCACCATACTGTTGATGAAATCCCGCTCCGTGAAGGTCTTGTCCAGCTCGATCTTGCCCACCGCGCTACGCAGGGTCGTCTGGGCGAGCTGGGTGGTGGCGAATTTGTAGTTGGTGATGCCGTACGAGGCCTTGCGGGGATCGACCACCTGCATGTACAGGACGCCGTCCACCTCCACGGCGATGTTGTCCTTGGTGATGCACTGCTGGGGCGGGACGTCGATGGCCTGCTCCTTGAGGGTGTGCCTGTACGCGATCTTGTCAAGGAAGGGCGCCAGGATGTGGAACCCGGCCTCCAGGGTGCTGGCGTACTTGCCGAGCCGCTCCACGATGAAGGCCTCTTTCTGGGGCACGATCCGCACGGTCTTGACGAAGATGAGCAAGCCCAGGGCGATCGCAACGATCAGGATGATGGTGCCAATGTCCTGCATGGAGGTCTCCTTTCTGGCAGATGATCTTGGGTCTCAACGAAAAACCCCAGTTGGGCACACTTTGAATAGTCTAATCCTGTCGTTTGGATTGGACTATTCAAAGGGCCTCGGGGCGAAGTGAAACCTGTGCTGATACGAGTCCTCCAGAAGGCGGGAGGACTCATATCAGGTGTGCCCAACTGGGGTTTTTCGCGCTCTTTGTGCAACACTTCACTCCCAACAATCAGAGCGGTCTGACCTTCAAGATGATACTGTTCTGGCCGATGACCTCTACGGGGGTGCCCTCGGCGATCTCGCAGTCGGCCTGGGCCGTCCAGTCCGAGCCGTGCAGTTCCACCCTGCCGGCCAGCTTGGGCGCAATCCGCTCCTTGACGATGGCGTGCTTGCCGATCAGGTCCTGCAGCTCCTGGGTGGAGTCCTGCCTGGACTTGACGTACCCGGAGAATACGCCCTTGATCCACCTGCGGAACAGGACCAGCGATACCAGGGACGCCACCATGAACAGGATCAACTGGGTGTTGAGGTGGAGGGGCGTGGCCAGGGTGGTAGCCGCCACGACCCAGGCCCCGATCCCAAAGAACAGCAGCACCAGCCCGGGCGTCGCCAGTTCCAGCAGGAAGAACGTCACGCCCACCAGGAACCAGACCAGCGCCGGCGTCTCAAGACTCGTCAGAGTGGTCGCAAGCATGAATGATCCTTTCAAATACCTTGGGTTGTGGGCTACTCCACCACCACCGCGGTCCCGTACGCCAGAAACTCGGCGGCTCGAGTCATGATCTCACAGGAGGCAAACCGAACGTCCACGATCGCATTGGCCCCGAGTTGGCGGGCCTCCTCCACCATCCGGTCCAGGGCCTGCTCACGGGCCTCACCCATGAGCTTGGTGTACACGGTGACCTCGCCTCCGACCATGCGCTGGAGGATGGCCAGAAGACCCTCGCCTTCGTGCCGCGTTCGGACGGTGTTGCCCTTGACCAGGCCAAGATGCTTGACGATGGTCTTGCCACAGATGGTGTCGGTCGTGGATAAGAGCATGGGTTATCTCCTGACGTCCTTATAACGTTCTCTCTTCCAGAAATAGAGTCTTTCTCGAAGCACGGACACAAAAAGGATAACGACCCCGGCAATCAATGCAAGCAGGGTGACCTTCAAGGAGAGGCCCACGGCCGGGTCCTTGACGATCGTCTCGATGGCCGTCCATCCGCCGAACACCAACAGCAGGATCACGGCAATCGAGGAAATCATCCACCCCAGGCCCCGTTCGATGCGGTTGTAGACGCTCCCCCAGTACTGCTGCCAGATCCGGTCCTCGGGTTCGGCCAGTGCCGCGCGATCGGTAAGGCTCTTGAGCTGCTGGAATTGGGCCAACTCCTCCGCACATCCGCCGCAGGTGGCCACGTGTCCTTCAAACGCCCTTTTCTGACGGTCATCCAATTCGTCGTCAAGATAGGCCATCATCAGGTCCTTATACTCTCGGCAGGTCATACGCGCTGACCTCCTTTCTCATCGTCGAGGATCTCCCTGAGCCGCTGGCGTGCGTAGTACAGCCGGCTCGTGATGGTCCCCTTGTTGCAGAACAGTAGCTGCGCCATGTCGTCGTAAGAGAGATTCTGAAAGTGCCGCAAGATGATGACCTCCCGGTGTTTCTCATCGAGCTGGCCGATGGCCCTCCAGAGCCGCGAGGTCGTCTCATTCTGCTCGGCCAGCACCTGGGGGTCGAAGCCGTCCTGGGCCCGGACCTCGATGGGGTTTTCGGTGTCACCGTCGAGGGAATCGGCCTGCCGGTGCTGCCTCTTTCGAAGGTGACTGAAGCACAGGTTCCGGAGGATCTGGTAAAACCATGGGAAGAACTTGCCTTGGGCGTTGAGCGTCCCACGGTATTGGTAGGCCCGGGCGAAGGCCTCTTGAGACAGTTCCAGGGCGTCCTCGTGGTTGCCCACCAGACCGAGGGCCACGAAATAGGCCTGCTTCATGTGCCCCTTGACAAAGGCCTCAAACGCCTCTTTGGAGTTGACGGCCTGCGTCCACTCCGGGGCGAGTTCGTTTTCACAGACCCCGTTCACCGGCTCACGGCTCCGTGCTCCACCTGCAGGTTCTCGATCAGAGGCCCAACGGCCTCCACCCTTCATCAAGACGCAGGAGACGGTGATTCCTTCACTCGCACACTATCTGCCCCGCAAGGCCTCGACGATCGCCTGGCCGAAAAGGCTGGAGGCCGCCGGACCATTGGCGGTGATGACGAGCCGGTCCCGCTCGACCGCGTTGCCGGTGAAGATCGCCCCCGCCTTCACGAGGGTCTCTCGTTCGGTCTCAGAGGCCGTCAGACGCACGCCCGTGGCCAGGCCGGCATTGGCCAGGATCGTTGGCGACGTGGAGATGGCCGCCAGGATCTTGCCCTTGGCGATGGTCTGCCGAGCAGCGGCATGCGCAGCCGGGCTGTTGGCGTATTCGGCCGCACCGGGCCCTCCGACGAAGACCACGACGTCCACGTCATCGACCCTCAGTTCCCCCAGCGGCATACTGGCCTGGGCCACCTTGCCCGACGTCCCAGTGACCGGGCCGGCGTGGCTGCTGACCACGATCGTCTCCACGCCGGCGGCGATCAGTATCCGATCGGTCTCAGCGAGCTCCTCGTCCTGAAAGCCCTTTTCTGCCACGATCAGGGCCGCCTTCCTCCGGGCCTGGGCCGGGCCGGCCAAGGTCCACCGCGGGGTACCTTCGGAACCGGTCGTCTGCCCCGGCCGGTAACCGACAAAGAGCATGAACAGGATCTCCGTGTTGCGGGGCAGTCCAACGGCCCTGGCCGTCGACAGGGCGTCGAATTGCTGGGGTATGGCGACGGCCAACCCCAGACCCATCGCCTGCAGGCGGAGGTTCTGGATCCTCTGACCGGTCTCCAACAGCATCGCGCGTCTGGCCGGGGTATCCGATCGGCCCGTCCGGGTCCTGGAAGAGAGGGTCATCAGGATTCCGCAGCCCGCAGCGGTCTGCTGCGGCGTGACCGACGCCCCAGCGGCCCCCAACAGCTCCTGCTTGGACACCTGTTCAAGGCTGTGTCCACGAGGGACGTATCGATACAGACCGTCGGAAGCGAGCACGTAGAGTTGCAGCGAGCCGTCCGCATCAGCCGATGCGCCGCCCTGCACCAGCGCCGTGCCCACAGCCGCCGCCCAGACCAGTTGGCCGATCTCGACCATCGCCAGGGGCTGCGCGGTCATCGCTGAAGAGGCGTTCTGTCCGAGCAGGGCCTGTTCCAGGGTGACACTGCCCCCGGTACTGGGGGGGGGCAATTGCACGGTCCTCGCAGGGGTGTTCCGCCTCCGCACGGGCGACGGATTCCCCGGCATCTGCTGAGCCAGGCATAGACCTGCCGTCACCGTCAGGGCCACGATCCATGCCAGATAGGATGCCCGGGGGCTTCTGTCCTCACGCCTTGCGTGTACTGGAGCATTCATAGTCGGTCCTCCCAATAGGCCTCGATGCTTTTCGAGTAGGCTTCTGGCCACCACTATACCAGGGTTGGCCTTGGCATTCAAACCCCCGTCGGGGCTCCAGGTCACAGCTTGACCACGCTGCCTCGCTCGTTGGTGCAGACCAACTCGTGTCTGCCACCGGTGTACTCAGCGGCGGCGTGGATGACGATGCGCTTGTCGCTGCCCTGTTCGATCTGGGCCAGGGTCGTCCGCCTCTCGTTTTGCAGGTATTCGGCCACCTCCGGAGAGACCGATAGATCGATCCGCTTGATGGGCTTCTTGGACGCCGAGTAGTTCAGCAGTCGAATCAGCTCGATCGCCAGCGACTCATGGCTCTTGACGAAACCGGCCCCGCCGCAGTGAGGGCAGGCCAGATAGGTGCTCGATTGCAGCGACGTCCGCATCCGCTGGCGGGTCATCTCCACGATGCCGAACCGGCTGATGGGCAGGATCTTGGCTCGGGCCCGATCGGCCTTGACCGCCTGACGAAAGACCCGCTCGACCTCCTTGCGGTTCTTCTGGTTCCGCATGTCAATGAAGTCGCACACGATCAGGCCGCCCAGGTCACGAAGGCGAAGCTGCCGGGCGATTTCCACGGCGGCCTCCAAGTTCGTCTCAAAGGCGGTCTGCTCGGCGGTGCGCTGGCCGTGGTGACGGCCGCTGTTGACGTCGATGGCCACCAAGGCCTCGGTCTGCTCGATCACAATGGAGCCTCCGCTCTTGAGCGGGACGGTGCGAGACTGCACCCGGGCGATCTGGTCCTCGATCTGGACCTTGTGAAACAGCGGCAGGGTATCGCCGTAGTAGGTGACGCGACGCTTCTGGCGAGGATAGGCGTGGGCCAGGAAGTCCTTGATCTTGTGGACCACCGCCTCGGAGTCGCAGACGATGTTGGTGATCTGGCTGTTGAACACGTCCCGCATGGCCCGGATCACCAAGTCCGATTCCTGGTACAACTCGCAGGGGGCCCGGTCGGTCTGGAGGCGTTTCTCGATGGCCTCCCACAGGCGAAGCAGGTAGCGGAGGTCATTCTGGATGTCCCGCTTGGCGCCGCCCTCGCCCGCGGTACGGATGATGCAGCCGATGTCCTTGGGCGGATTCGCCTCTTCGAGGATCTCCCGGAGACGCTTGCGTTCGTCCTCTTGCTCAATCTTGTGCGAAATGCCGTGGTGGCGCATCCAGGGCATCAGCACGATGTACTTGCCCGGCAGGGCCAGATACGTGGTCAGGGTGGGGCCCTTGGTCTTGAGGCCGTCCTTGGTCACCTGGACCACGATCTCCCGACCTTTGCGCAGGCACTCCTGCATCAACGGCCGATCCTTGAGGGACTGACGACGTCCGACCGTCTCCACCGCCTCTTGGCGCGACCCTGTGAAATGGCGGGGATGAAGGTCACTGATGTGCAAAAAGCCGTTGGTCCCGATCCCCAGGTCCACAAACGCCGCCTGGATCCCGGTCTCGATGTTGACGACCTTGCCCTTGTAGATATTGCCCACGATGCTGGCCAGACTCGCCCGCTCCAGATAGAGCTCCTCCAGCGAGCCGTCCTCCACCACGGCCACACGGCACTCCTCGCACTCGGCCACGTTGATCAACAGCTCTCTTGCCATCTTCTATTGTCCTTTCCAGCCTCAGGGGGCGGTCGAGGTCAAGATCCACTCGATCTGTTGAATGGTTGAATCGTTAAATGGTTAAATCGGAAAATCGCTGGGCTGCCGAACCGCCAATCTTGCTGGAAAGACGGCCATCTGACCTTTTAACCCTGTAACCTTTCAACTATTTAACCATCCCATCATCCACAAGAGGACGGACGGCGCCATCGAATCGCCGTGCGTCGAATCGGGCCGGCCAACTGCTCCTTGGCCAGTCCCAATAGCTCCAGGATCTCCCCGACCCGGATCGATCCGTTCGGGCAGATCCGACAATGCACCTCCAGATCGCCATCGGCGGCCTCGACGGCCTCCACGAACGGCCGTACATCCACCTGCCTGGCGTCCGTGTCTTTGTCGCCGTCGCGGCGGTCCACCACCAGCGACTCGCGGGCCAGCAGCGAGCCAGCCCTTACCCGTAGTTCGTCGGTTGACAGGACCACCTTGAGCGGGAACCGATAGATCGCTCCCTCGGGCTGATAAGAGGCCTTTCGCGGAACGATCCGCACGGAGAGAACCTCCAGACCCTGCGGCAACTGGCCCGACAGCCGCCGGGCTACGTCAGCCGCCAAGGCCTCTTCGCAATCCCCTGCCTCCTTCAGTCGCAGACACAGCAGGTCCCCTTCGGACTCAACGGCGACCGGCTTGGGCAAGGGCAGCGAGAGCCTCGGCCTTGGATTGTACCCGTGGCTGTACTCCAACGCCAGGTCCGCACGCACGCAGGCCCGCTGGAAGACCCGCATCAGCTCCGCGTGGGACAGATACCGCGTCAGCCCGAAGACCCGAAACTCCACCACCACGCCTACCCCGTGCGCAGGCGCGTTCTCATCGCCCTCGACGGGGGTCGGTTTCGACGGGTCTTGGCAGTGATCCATGGATTCGTTCACGGTCTTGACGCAGAACGGGCGATGAAAGGCCCACTAGAAGGCCTCGGGCAGGATCTCCCTGGCCTTGCTTCGCAGAAAGCTTGAGATCTGGCGCTCCGAATTCATCGCGATGACCTTTCGGGCCAGGTGGGAGCACTCCTCCAGGGTCACCGACCGAATGATCTGTTTGATCTCCGGGATCATGGGCGGTGTCACCGACAAGGTCCGCACGCCCAGGCCCAGCAGCACCATGACATAGTCCGGTTCGGAGGCCATCTCGCCGCAGACACTGACCTCGATGCGGGCCTTGTAGGCGTCCTGCACGACCGTGCGGATCAATCGCAGCACCGCCGGCTCCACCGCCGAGTACAACGTGGCGACCAGTTCGTTGCCGCGATCCACCGCCAGGGTGTACTGGGTCAGATCGTTGGTCCCGATGCTGAAGAAATCGGACTCTCTCGCCAGGGACGCCGCGGTCAGGGCCGCGGCCGGCGTCTCGACCATGATCCCGATCTGCAGGTCCTTGTCGTAGGCGATCCCGTCGTCGTCCAGGTCCTCCATCACGTCCCGCATGATCAACTTGGCCTGGCGAAGCTCCTGCAGGTTGGTGATCAGCGGGAACATGACCTTGACCTTGCCCAATGCCGAGGCCCGCAGGATCGCCCGCAACTGGGTCTTAAACATCGGCAGGTTCTGCAGGCAATACCGGATGGACCGCAGGCCCAGGAACGGATTGCGTTCCGGGTTGAATCGCTTCTCCTGGGTGTATTTGTCCGCGCCGAGGTCGAAGGTCCGGATGACCACGGGCCGGCCCCGGCAAATCTGGATCGTCTTGGCATAGGCGTCGTAGTGTTCCTGCTCGGTCGGATCGGCCGGCCGGGTCAGATACAGGAACTCCGTGCGGTACAGGCCGATCCCGTCACCCCCCTTTTCCAGGACCCCCTCGGCCTCCTCGGGGAACTCGATGTTCCCCAGGAGATCGATCCGAGTGCCGTCGCGGGTTGCTGCCGGCTTTCCCTTGACGGCGTCCAGACGCTGTGCCAGGGCATGGTACTCCTGGAGGTACTTCCGGTATTCGGCCAGGGTCGTAGGGTCCGGGTTGGCGATGACGATACCGCGAGTGCCGTCCACGATCACCGTGTCACCAGGTCGGACCTGCTCGGAGAAATCCTCCAGGGCCACCACTGCCGGGATGGCCAGCGATCGGGCGACGATCGCCGAATGGCTGGTACGGCCGCCAACGTCGGTGGCGATGCCCTTGATGAACTGCCTGTTGAAAGACGCGGTCTGGGTGGGGCTCAGCTCCCGGGCGACGATCACCACCTCCTTGGTCAGGTGCTGGACGTCCTCGCGACGGCGCCCCAACAGGGTCCTGAGCAATCGCCTCTCGATATCGTAGATGTCAGCAGCCCGTTCGCTGATATAGGAGTCCTTGACGTGAGTGAAGTGGGCGGCGATGCGGCGGAGCACGGTCGAGACCGCGTACTCTGCGGTCATCGACTGGGCGTGCACCGCGTCGGTGATCTCCTTGCGGAGACTGCGGTCCCGCAGAAAGCGCAGGTGCACGGCAAAGATGTCCTGGACGTTGCCGGCCGATACCTGATCCTGGGCCCCTGCCACCGTGGTCAACTGGCGGACCGCCTCCTTGAAGGCGTTTCGGACCCGCTGGACCTCCGCCATCCGTTGGCCCGGTTCGATGGTCCGCTTGGGAATGCGGTAGTCTTCGCAGTCGATCACCAGGGCCTCGGCAATCGAGATGCCCGGGGATGCGGCTATGCCTTTGCGTATCTCCATCATGGGTCTATCCCCGTCCCACCTCCGGCGGTGAGTCTCCGGAGGCGGCATCGAGCATCCTCACCTCCACCAGCTCCCACAGGGCCCTGATCGCCTCCTCGGCGTCGGTCCCGGTAGCCTGGATCGTCAGCCGGGTCCCACAGGTGGCAGCCAGCATGCTCATCTGCATGATGCTCTTGCCATCGACTATGGTCTGGCCGTTGCCGACACGGATCTCCGCTGCAAATCGGCTGGCCAGATCCACGAATTGCATGGCCGGGCGCATGTGCAGCCCCTCGGGGTTCTTGATCTGGACCGACGTTTCACGAACCTTCTTAGCCAATCGCTAGGCTCTCCCCGTCATCGCCGGCAGGCGCCGGGCGCATCGCTGATCACCAGGACGTTCTGGTGTCCGCCTCCCGAAGCAGGTCCTCAATGCCCGCCCCTGTTCGGCACTGGCGGAGGAACCGCCGAAACTTCTCCTGCTGCAGGTGTCGAAAGACGGTCTCCATGGCCTGGATATGGTGATCCGGCACGTCCGGAGGGCTGACCAGCAGGATAATGGAGAAGACCGGCTGCTTGTCCAGCGAATGGAAGTCAATGCCGGAACTGCTCAGTCCGACCACCCCGATGACCTCCTTGACGGAAGCATGCTTCACGTGTGGGACCGCCACACCCTTGCCGATGCCGGTGCTGGCCTCCCTCTCCCGGTCGACCACGGCCTTGACCAACTCCTTGCAGGTGCCCCGTTTGAGTTTGCCGACCTTGTTGAGCGAAGACACCAGGGCCTCAATGGCCCCATCCCGATCCGTGACCTCCAACTCCGGCAGGGTTGCCTCAAAACAGATAAAATCCGCAAACTTCATGCTGTCTGCCCCGAAAAGATACGGATAGTCTTCCACCCGCAGACCCAATGCGGCCGCCTCGTTCCCCGTGCCCCATGGGTGGCCTACGTCTGCTCGGTCGTTTCCGTATGCCTGTGGTCGCGCTGGATCCCCTTCTTCTTGGTCAACTGTCTTTCGAGCTTGTGGACTGCGCCGTCGATACAGCCAAGGATGTCCTCGCCGGTCTGCGTCGCTACAAACACGGTACTGGGCTTGCCTCGGGCGATGACCTCCACACTGACGCTCCCCCTGACGCTGCCGTCAAGGATGACCTCCACCTGGTCGACCCCATCATAGTAGCGAGGCAGCTTGGAGGCCTTCTCCTGGGCATGGGCCCGAACGGCCTCAGTTACGCTGAGGTGTTTGCCTGTGATTGTGAACTGCAATGTCGTTCTCCCTTCATCAAGAACTCAGGACTTGTTGGCCACTTCACTGCGAACTGCACACAATCGTTCCGCTCGGCACTGATGATGAACCGAAAGGCCTCCTCTTGCGTTGGACGGCTCCACTGGTCTGCAACCTGTCAATCCCCGAGATCGAGCACATGCTTATGCCCAGATACGGCCTTGGTATACGGCATTCTAACCTGTCGACTGACGGTCGTCAAAGGAATTCGCCTTAGGCAGGTGTGCCCCCAGCAGATGGATGATCCCGCCGGGCATGGAGGCAAGCACCCACACAAACCGTTGGCACAGGGCCAACGCCTTGGCTTGTTCCTCCGGAACGGCGGCCAGATGGGTGAAGAGTACCACGACGACCCCCTCCATGAGGCCAATCCCTGCAATGCTGATCGGCAGGGCAGAAACAAGCCAGGTGACGGGGAAGACAATAAAGTAGTAGCCTACCGATACGTCAATGCCCAGGCTGCGGCCCAGGACCCAGAAGGTCACGATAATCAAGGATTGGAGCAGGATGGTCAGTCCCATGGCCGCCAACAACACGTGCGGCTTCCTGCAGTACATGACAACGGAATCCCTGATGGTCCGGCTGGCCGCCACCAGATGGCCCCACGCTATCCGGCTCATTCGGACGAGGTATTGGCGGATGGTCCGACGACAGCACAGCCCCCCCGCCAGGGTTGCCAGGAGCACGCCTCCCAGGGCCGAGAGAGGCCCCAGGAGATGGGTCGCCGATGTGCCCTGGTGGGGTTCTACGCTTGGCAGGGCCTGGCCAGCACGTCCTCGTATGAGACACACATAGACGACCAACACCATCACAAGCATGCTGACCACGGCAATTGCCCTGTCCACAAAGACGCTCATCGCGGCGACCAGGCGCTTATCCGTATACTTGGTCGCGTACCAGGCCCGCAACAGATCGCCCCCCATTGCGCTGGGCATGACGTTGTTATAGAACAGGCCCAGCAGATGCAGCTTCACCGCGGTCCAGACCCCCATGGCAATACCCTGAACCCGCAACAAGAGCCACCAACGGGTGGCCAGGAACACCTGTCCAAGGAGAAAGACCGTCACGCTGAGTACGAAGTAGCCAAGGTTCATTCGGAGGAAGCTCTGAGCCAGTTCGGCCCAATTCTGTCCCCGAAAAACCCAGGCCATAGCCCCCACGGCCACGACCACGCGCAGGATCAGCGACCAACGCCTCAGAGCGGCCGATCTGGCAACTGCGCTGCCGTCCAACCCGCCTACGGCAGGCACATCCCCATCCTTTGACTGTATGCTGCGATCCTTGGCCAAATGCCCTCACCGCCACCAACCGCCGTACTAGCCCATTGACAACCAGACCAAGAGCGATCATAACCGCTATTGGCGCAATGCACAAGTTACGACCCACGAGGCGGCTACTACTGAAGGGGAACCGACCCATGACAACACAGCCCGGCGTTGAAGAAGGTGTGGACTTTGCCCCACGGTTCGACTCCAACGGCTTGATCCCGGCCATTGCCCAGGAGGCCAAGACGGGCCGAATCCTGATGGTGGCCTACATGAACAGCGAGGCCCTTGAACAGACGATCCGGTGCGGATACGCGGTGTACTTCAGCCGGAGCCGTGGCAAGCTCTGGAGGAAGGGAGAAGAGAGCGGCCACGTGCAGAAGGTCGAACAGATCCTCGTCGACTGTGACCAGGACTGTCTGGTGCTGAGGGTAAGCGTCGACCAAGGGCAATGCCATACCGGGCACTACTCATGTTTTTATAGGGCCGTGCGCAAGGATCAGAGGCAGAAGCTCGAGTTCGTGGCGGAGAAGGTCTACGACCCGAGTCAGGTCTACAGGGGGGGGCAGCCACCTGCGGGGCCTGATCGCGCCGCATCTGCCTGCTGACAGCCAAGTTACCGCCACATCAGATGGTGGCAGCATCTGCATTCTTAGCCAAATTCGCCAGTTTGCCGTTTTTTTCTGGACTTTTGGCAACCTGCGTAATATATTCTCGATCAGATCTGATTGGGGTACCATTGAGGAGTGGTTTTTGGGTTTTTCATACGCGGTAGCAGTTTTACTGGAGAAGGGTTCCCTCTAAGCCGAAGAACGAGCGGGATAGTGTACGTGGTAACATCGGCACATGCCTAACGTCAAGTGAAAAGGATGTGACTATGCTGTGGTCAGGAGAACAGAGACGCGGGTTCGTTGTGTGCTTTGCCGTGATCGTCCTCTTCCTGGTTGGGATGGCATCCGGCACCGCCGTTCGGAGCTACTACGATATCACCACCGACAGCAGTGGTGCCATCAGTGGGGGCAGCGGCGACGGCTACGAGGCCACCTGGTACTATTACCAGGACTCCAACGAGTACGTCATGTGGTTCTACAACCAGCCTTATGACGCGAGTCGAGAGGGAGCCCTGGATACCTGGGCCATGATCCAGATCGTGGACCCGGACCAGTTGGGCACCGCAGTGGTCTCGTACGGTTGGGCCACACCCGAGTGGTCTGCACTGGGGAAGGCCCATCCTCCACTGCCCACAGACACCGGCGGCTCCACAGAGAACGGCTACATGGCGACCGTCTTGCTCCAACACGTGGAGGACAAGATCTTCGGCACTTCGAGCACCATTGAACCTCACAATTCAGAAAACATCAGCTACAACCCCGACTGGGTGTGTATCCTCGTCAGGGGCAAGAACACACACGTGTCTCGCTGGGTCCAGCATGATTGCGTGGCCGGCACGGATAGTAACGACAACGGTGGTACGAGTACCGATCTCGGCGCCTGCTGCGACACCACCACGGGAAACTGTTACATCGCCAGCTCATGCGTGAATCCCTATGTGCGATTGGCTGCGGGCAGGAGTTGCTCGGACTGTCTGGTCGAGAACTTCACGTGGGATTTTGGAGATGCCCCTGCCTCGTACCCTGTGCTCCTCAGCCAGAATGGCGCCAGGCACACCGTGAAGACGGGCGTTTACCTGGGCTCCTGCGTCACCGCAGACTCGGACGGCCAGCCCAGTTCCACGGCCACAGGCGACAACTGCGACGACGGTGTGGTGTTCACCAGATCCTTGGTTCCAGGGGAATCTACCACGGTGAGAATCACCGCCTCCGCCAACGGAGTCATCAATGCCTGGATCGACTGGAACCGGGACGGCGACTGGGCGGACGCAGGTGAGAAGGTCCTGGTGGACGAACCCGTCACGGCGGGCACCAACACGATCTCTTTCTCCGTACCGCCGAGCGCCTCCGTAGGTGACACCTTCGCCCGTTTCCGTTACAGCACGGTCGGCGGCTTGAGCTACACGGGTCTGGCGACGGACGGGGAAGTCGAGGACTATCGTGTCCAAGTGGTGAGCAGTGACGGACAGACTACGACGAAGTACCCCGCTCAATCGCCTTCAAAGGTGCATTTTGCCAAGTGGTCGCAGGCAGCCGTGACGGTGTCCCAAGTCATCAAGGGCTGGCATGAGACCTCGTCGTACACCGACGGCCCGATTCTGGCGGACGACTGGTCGGATCAGGACCAGCGGCCCATCATCGGAGTCCGTTGGTGGGGGTGCTTCAATCAATGGGTCGAGTCCTATCCGCCAACCGATGTGCCGACTGCCTTCCGCATCGGCATCTGGACGGACGCGGTTGGAGGAGGCTCTCCCTCCGCGTTGGTGTGGGAGACGACCTGCAGCGCGTGGGCATGGAACTACTCAGGGCTTGACCAGGACCCGCGAGGGCTGCTCTCCAGCATGGCGGTGTTCGAGTTCAACATCATGCTCAGTCAGGACCAGTGGTTCTACCCGACCTCTGCACTGGGTTCACGGTACTGGGTGAGCATCTCGGCCGTGTACAGCACCACCCCCACGCATGCATGGGGGTTCTTGACCCGCCAATACAAGTACGGCACTGGGGCCACGCGGATTCTGACGACTGGGTCCACGGCGGGCGCGTCCGGTCAGTGGCCGCCCCAGGTCGGATCTCTGTTCATCAGCGGCCTGCCCGTGGTCTATCCCTCGAACGTCCCCTGGGACCTCTCATTTGAGCTGATCTCCAGCAAGCCCAGCGACGGAAGCGGAAGCACTGGCACATTGGCCGGCGATGTCAACGGCGATGGGAAGGTCACGGTTGACGACCTGGTGAAGTTGGTCGATATCCTGATCGGCGCCAAGGTCTCCAAGTAGACCGAACGAGTGGGACTGGCCAAGACGATCCCCCGTTCCATACGGCTAGAACAGGGCCGTGAGATCATCGCTCACGGCCTTCTCTTTGGCCCTGTACGGGGATCCACTCGCGAGCAAGGAAGAAGACTCCGCCCTACAGAGACGTCTGCTCGGTGCGGGCGATGATCTCGTCTTGCAGGTCGCGTCCCAGATCCACGAAGTAGTCGCTGTATCCGGCCACCCGCACGATCAGGTCCTGGTATTGCTCAGGGTGCTGCTGGGCCTTGAGCAGGGTCTGGCCCGTGATGACGTTGAACTGGATGTGGTGGCCGTCCAGCCGGAAGTAGGAGCGGATCAGATGCGTCAGCTTCTCAATGGCGTCGTCGCCCTCCAGGACCTGCGGATTGAACTTCATGTTGAGCAAGGTCCCGCCCGTACGGCCGTGGTCCATCTTGGCCGCGGACTTGAGCACCGCGGTGGGACCCTGTCGGTCCGCGCCCTGGACCGGCGAGATCCCCTCGGATAGGGGCACTCCGGCCTTGCGCCCGTCCGGCGTCGCTCCGGTCACGGAGCCAAAGTAGACGTGCACCGTGGTGGGCAGGAGGTTGATGTGATATCGCCCACCCTTGGTGTTGGGCCTGCCGTCCACGGCCTGGAAATAGGCCTCAAACACCGCCCGCATCAGATCATCAGCCTGGTCATCGTCATTGCCGTACTTGGGGCTGTGGTGCAGCAGGCTGTGATGCAGCTCCTCATAGCCCTCGAAGTTGGCCCGCAGGGCAGACAACAGCTCGGACATGGACAGGTCTTTCCGGTCGAAGACGTGGCACTGGATGGCCGCCAGGCAGTCGGTGATCGTGCCCAGCCCGACCCCCTGGATGTAGTTGGTGTTGTACCGGGCGCCGCCGTCGTGATAGTCCTTGCCCCGGGTCACGCAGTCGTCGATCAGCACCGAGAGCAGAGGCGCGGGCATGCAGGCCGCATAGAGCCGTTCGATCACGTTGTTACCCCGCACCTTGATGTCCATCAGGGCGTTGAGCTGGCGGCGAAAGGCCTCGAAGAGCTGCTCCATGGACCCGAACCGCTCCGGATCACCTGTTTGGAGTCCGATCTGCGTGCCGGTCCTGGGATCCACACCGTTGCTCAACGTCAACTCCAGGATCTTGGGCAGGTTGAAGTAGCCGGTCAGGATGTAGCTTTCCTTGCCAAAGGCCCCCACCTCCACGCACCCGCTGGACCCGCCGTTGCGGGCGTCGGCCACGGACTTGCCCATACGGATCAGCTCCTGAACGATCAGGTCGCTGTTGAATACCGAGGGCTGCCCGAATCCGGTGCGCATGATCCGCGCGGCACGCTTGATAAATCGGTCCGGGTTCCTCTTGCTGACCTGGATGGACGAGCTTGGCTGCACCAGGCGCATCTGCTCGATCACGTCCAGGATCAGATAGGTCACCTCATTGACGGCGTCGGATCCATCCTCCTTGAGGCCGCCGGTGTTGATCTGGGAGAAGTCCGTATACGTACCGCTCTCGGCTGCCGTGACACCGACCTTGGGGGGCGCCGGCTGGTTGTTGAACTTCACCCACAGGCACTGGAGCAACTCCTCCGCCTGATCGCGGGTCAGGGTGCCCTGCTCCAGGCCCTTTTCATAGAAGGGACGCAGGTGTTGGTCGAGACGGCCCGGGCAGAACGAGTCCCAGGGGTTGAGCTCCGTGGTCACGCCCAGATGCACGAACCAGTAGTACTGCAGGGCCTCCCAGAAGTCACGCGGGGCGTGGGCCGGCACGTGGGAGCAGACCTCGACGATCCGCGACAGCTCCTGGCGCCGCGCCGGGTCCTTCTCGGCCTTGGCCAGTTCCTGGGCCTTCTCCGCATGACGCTGGGCAAAACGGATCAGGGCGTCCGCGCAGATCGCCATGGCCCTAAGCTCCTCCTGCCTGGCATGGGCCTGAGGGTCGTTGAGGAAATCCAGGCCGTCCAGGCTCCGCTGGATGTCTTGTTTGAAATCCACCATGCCCTTGCGGTAGATCTTGTCATCCAACACGGTGTGGCCGGGTGATCGCTGCTCCATGAACTCCGTGAACAGACCCGCGTCATACGCCGCCTTCCAGGGCTCTGTCATCTCGCGGAAGATCCGCTCCCGCAGGGTGCGACCCTGCCAGAATGGAATGATCGTGTCCTGGTAGACCTGCCTGGCCTGGCTGCTGACCGCGAACGGGGTCTTCTCCCTGGAGTTGAGGATGTCCAGGTCGGACAGGCTGTGGCAACACAGTTCAGGGTAGGTTGGCGTGGCCTTGGGGGCCGGGCCCTTCTCGCCCACGATCAACTCGCCGGGGCCCATGGTGATGGTCCTGTGTTCGATGAGGTACTGGAAGGCCAGGGCCCGGGTTACCGGAATGGACTCTCGCAAGGGGACATCCGTCTGGTAGAAGCGGGTGATCAGTTCCGCCCGCTCGGTGGAGAGGTATGGCTTGGTCTCGACGCTCTGCCTTCGCAGTCTGGCCACTCGTTCGTTCATGGGCTACCCACCTATCTTGACCTCAAATCCACGATTCCGAAGCATCCGCTCAATACCGGACAAGACGCCCTCATCCACCACGGTCTTCGGGGTCATCAGCTTGACCGCGTCGGCGAGCCGAACGGCCTTGGACAGGCCCCCAGGGTGGTACGGCAGGACGTCTATCCTGCGAACCTTCCCCAGGGACGCCACGAAATCCGCGGTCATCTGGATGCTGTACAGGTCGTCGTTCACACCCGGAATCAGCGGAATTCGGATAATGACCTGCTTGCCTATACGGACCAGGCCGGCGATATTGTTCAAGATCCGCTTGTTATCGACGCCTGTAAACTGCTTGTGTTCGCGGCTGTCCATGTGCTTGATGTCACACAGAAACAGGTCCGCCTGCTCTGCCACGGCCTCCACCACGTCCCAGTCCGCGTAGCAGGTGGTCTCGACGGCCGTGTGGATATCCAGGGATCGGCACCGGTCCAGCACCGCCAGCAGAAACCCTGCCTGCATCAGGGGCTCTCCGCCGGAGAAGGTCACGCCCCCTCCGGATTGATCGTAGAAGACCACGTCCTTCTCGACCTCCGCCATGACCTGCTGCACGGACATCGGGCGGCCGATGATCTCTCGAGCCCGAGCCAGACACCGGTCCACGCACCGGCCGCAGCGCACGCACAGCGTCGAGTCCGTCACAGGCGCCCCATCGACCCAGGCGATGGCCCCGGCCTGACAGACCTCCGGACAACGGCCGCACCGG
>Ga0209777_10000108_pt1 | contig 137964 bp, 124 predicted proteins | sample FrelakmetHBP12HB_FD_187147 | JGI IMG/M metagenome (GOLD analysis project Ga0209777, IMG submission 187147) | Freshwater lake sediment microbial communities from the University of Notre Dame, USA, for methane emissions studies -HBP12 HB (SPAdes)... | ecosystem: Environmental > Aquatic >... | reverse complement strand
TGCGCACCAGCGATCTTTCTTTGCGCATACCCGGAACAACATAATAAACATGTTCTATTTCGGCAATATGCACTTGATTGCCGCTTAAGCTCAATAATTGAGGCTGTCGCAGAAATTGATCGGCTAAACGAATCACCTGCGGCGGAAAAGTCGCGGAAAACATGCTGCTGGCTATTTCATGCGTAGGTATATATTTACGAATTTTTACCATATCGGGATAAAATCCCATGGATAACATTCGATCAGCCTCGTCGAATATCAATACCTTAAGATGATCAAGAGAAAGAGTGTTTTTCAGCAGGTGGTCCAAGATTCTTCCCGGTGTGCCGACAACAAGCTGAGCACCGTTGCGGAAAGCTTCCAGTTGTTCATTGTAGCCTACTCCGCCATAAACAACAACCGTTTTCATGCCTGTATTTTCCAAAAGCATTTGGGCTTCCTTGGATACTTGCAAGGCAAGTTCGCGGGTGGGAACGAGCACCAAAGCCTGGGCGGCATTTTGCTGTAAATCGATTTTTTGCATTATCGGCAAAAGGTAGGCGCCGGTTTTACCGCTGCCGGTTCGTGATTGAACCATCATATCGCGGCCAGCCAAAAGATAGGGAATAGCTTTGGCCTGCACCGGTGTAAGAATTTTCCAGTCAGCGCGCTCACAAGCGGCGCGCAATTCCGGCATTAGCTCTTCCATAGAAATTTCAGAAGGAGTATCGATCGGTTCAATAGCCTTCTTTTCATCATTTTTTATTTCTTCCATAAAAACCAAAACCTTTCCGCCGGACAAAATAATTATATAAAATTATTTAGTTTAGTGTCGCTCAGGAATCAAGAAAAAAATCGGTAGCCCGCTCAAAAACATTATATCCCAAAAGAAATACGTTAATACAAGAAAATATCTTGACAGTCCATCAATATTAATATAATCTTTTACATAATTCGTTAGAGGCTTTTATAAGCCCTGCCCTTTGGAGAGTTTCAAGTATTCAAATAAACAAGCCGATATTTAATCCGTAACTTTTAATAAATTCGTGATTATCCTTGTGCATTTCTTGAAAAATAACGCAGTAAAAGTAAATATATCGTATCGGAATAACATCGCTTAATTAGAATTTAAAGTAAGGAAGTATTTATGAACATTGAAGATATCAAACGATTACCCATCAGCGAACTCAACAATTTAGCCAAGGATTTAGACGTTCCCGGTGCCAGCGGCATGCGTCGTCAGGATTTAATTTTCGCCATTTTACAGACACAAGCGGAACAAAACGGCGTGATTTCCGGCTCGGGTGTGTTGGAAATTTTGCCGGACGGATTTGGCTTTTTACGCGCTGTGGATTACAACTACCTGCCCAGTCCCGATGATATTTACATTTCGCCTTCGCAGATCAGAAGGTTTAATTTAAAGACCGGCGACACCATTTCCGGCGAAGTCCGTCCCCCCAAAGAAGGAGAAAAATATTTCGCCCTGCTGAAAGTTGATACTGTAAATTTTGAAAGCCCCGAACAAGCCCGCGACAAAATCCTTTTTGATAACCTGACTCCTCTTTATCCTCTGGAAAAATTGAATCTGGAATTTGATCCCGAAAATTTTTCCACCAGAACATTGGATTTGTTTGCACCGATCGGCAAGGGACAGCGTGCTTTGATTGTTTCTCCGCCGCGTGCCGGTAAAACGGTACTTTTGCAGGATATTGCCCATAGCATCGCGGCAAATCATAAAGAAGTAGTTTTGATGGTGCTTTTAATTGACGAGCGGCCGGAAGAAGTAACCGACATGCAGCGCAGTGTCGCCGGGGAAGTAATATCTTCCACATTTGACGAACCGGCTTCCCGCCATGTGCAAGTCGCGGAAATGGTCATTGAAAAGGCCAAACGCCTTGTTGAACATAAAAAAGACGTGGTCATTTTGCTGGACAGCATCACTCGTTTGGCGCGCGCTTACAATACCGTTGTCCCACCCAGCGGAAAAGTTCTTTCCGGTGGTGTCGATTCCAATGCTTTGCATAAACCAAAGCGCTTCTTCGGCGCGGCCAGGAATATCGAAAATGGCGGGAGCTTAACGATAATTTCCACGGCGCTGATTGATACAGGAAGCCGTATGGATGAAGTAATTTTTGAGGAATTTAAGGGAACGGGCAATATGGAATTGCATTTAGACCGCCGCATTTCCGACCGCAGAATCTTCCCTGCCTTTGACTTGATTCGTTCAGGAACCAGGAAAGAAGAATTGTTGATCCCCAAAAATAATCTCAACCGTATCTGGATTTTACGCAGGCTGCTGCAAGAAATGAATCCTGTCGACGCGATGGAATTCATTATCGGCAAAATCAAGAAAACGGAAACTAATCAAGAATTTTTGGATTCGATGAATTCATAAACGAGCTTAAGCCAGTTTTGAGTTTAAAGTATTATTAATTTTCTTGAATTTTTACGGCATATATTATAAACAGCCACTGTGCTATGAAACTATACCGGAATTTTATTAGTCGCAGATAAATGCTAAGGAGGAAAACAAAAAGACATGAAAGAAGGCATTCATCCGGAATATAAAAAAACAACCATCACTTGTGTTTGCGGTAATGTCATTGAAACAAGATCGACTAAAAAAGATATTAAGATAGAAATTTGTTCCAATTGCCATCCCTTTATAACAGGTAAACAAAAGATAGTAGATACGGCAGGCCGCGTGGAAAGATTCAAGAAAAAGTACGAAGCCAAAGAGGGAAAGCCGCAAACCGGCAAAAAAGCAACTAAATAATTTTTCGCAATTAAGAACGATGATATTTCATCATCTTCTATTTTATGACAATTATAGCTTCTCTTTCTTACCATTTATAGGTGCTCTTTCCAACAGGAAGGAGTATACAATCAAGCATTATCTATTAACCCTAAATACTCAAAGACTCATTTTAAAAATATAATATGGATATTTTACTCGATAAACTTCGCGAAATTGAAATACGTTACAGAGAACTGGAGGGGCAACTTAGCGACCCTCAAGTTGTTTCCAAGCAGGGTCTTTATCAAAAATACGCCAAAGAGCATGCTGATTTGACCGAATTAGTGGAAACTATCCGTCAATATGAAAAAATCAGAAGCCGAACAGAAGAATATCAGGGATTTTTGGCGGAAAATGACGCGGAATTAAAGGCGATTGTTAAAGAAGAACTGCCGCAGCTGCAGCAAGAGCAAATTGATTTGGAAGAAAAGTTAAAGGTTTTGCTTCTGCCCAAGGATCCTAACGACAATAAAAACGTCTTTTTGGAAATTAGGGCCGGTACCGGAGGTGACGAAGCCGGCCTTTTTGTCGGTGATTTGTTCAGGATGTATGCGCGCTATGCAGAAGCTCAAAGCTGGCGGGTGGAAGTGGTCAGCAGTTCACCTGCCGGAGGTGTCGGCGGATTCAAGGAAATTATCGCCCAAATTGAAGGCAAGGGAGCTTACAGCCGCCTGAAATACGAAAGTGGGGTTCATCGAGTGCAACGCGTTCCGGTTACGGAAGCGCAGGGACGCATTCATACTTCCGCGGTAACAGTGGCAATAATGCCCGAAGCGGAAGAAGTGGAACTCAAAATTGACCCCAATGAATTGCGAATCGATGTTTATCGTTCCACCGGCCATGGCGGCCAGAGCGTCAATACGACTGATTCTGCCGTACGCATCACCCATTTGCCAACAGGACTTGTCGTCACCTGTCAGGATGAAAAATCTCAGCTTAAAAACAAAACCAAAGCAATGAAGGTTTTGCGGGCGCGCCTCTTGGACGCCATGGTGCAAAAGCAAAACACCGAACAGGCGCAGGCACGCAAAAGCCAAGTGGGCAGCGGCGACCGTTCCGAGCGCATCCGTACTTACAACTTCCCGCAGGGACGGATAACCGATCACCGCATCGGCCTTACCCGTTATGATCTCGACAATTTCTTAAACGGCAACATCGGCGCCGTGATTGACGCGCTGGCGACTCATTATCAGGCGGAAGCTTTAAATAAAGGATAATAGACCTCAAGGCAAAACCTGAACCCAAAATAAGAACCGCTGCACGGTATTGGATATTAACCATATCCCGATAGCCTTGGCTCCGGGATTAATTCAGCTAACAGATGTTGCTGTGTTACGCTTGCAACATTTGAGTCTCATTAACCACGGGTATCTACGATACCCTCCGCCTATGGCGGGATTAATTCAGCCAACAGATATTGCTGCGCTACGCTTGCAATATCTGAGCTTCATTAAACGGATTGGAGATATGACTGTTCGGGAAGTTCTAAATGAGGCAACCCGCAATTTTGAAGGCGAAGGAATCCCTTCAGCCCGGCTCGACGCGGAAGTTTTGCTTTCTTTTTGCTCGGGATGTGACCGTCTGGAATTTTACAAAAATCCGGACATGACAATTAGAGAGACACAGCTTACCGCATTTAGGAATCTCATCGCCCGAAGATTGCAATGGGAACCGGTAGCCTACATTACCGGGCGAAAAGAATTCTGGTCTTTGCCGCTGGAAGTAAATAGCGCAGTATTGATTCCCCGGCCGGATACTGAAATTCTTGTTGAAGAAGCCCTCAGCATTTGCCGTAAATTTGCTTATCCCGAAATGAAGATTATAGATATTGGCACAGGCAGCGGGGCGATAGCCATTGCTTTGGCCAAAGAAATGCCGCAAGCTCAAGTGGTGGCCACCGACATTTCCGCCGCCGCTCTCAGAGTAGCCCGGAAAAATGCCCTTAATCTGGGACTGGGAAATCAAATCGATTTTAGCCGAAGTGATTTATTTGACTCAATTGAGGATTTTTTTGATATAATCGTTTGCAATCCTCCCTATATTTCGGCGGAAGAATATGAAAAACTGCCTGCGGGAGTGAAGGCTTTTGAGCCGCGAGAAGCACTTTTGGCCGGTAAAAAGGGAACTGAATTCTACGAAAAATTGGTTTATCAGGCGGGTAACAACTTTAAAAAAAATGGTTGGCTTTTATTGGAGATAGGAGCTACTCAGGAAAAAAGCGTACGGAAGATTATTGAGGATTCCGGAATTTACGACAATATAGGAATGAGAAGAGATTATGCCGGTTTGCCGCGCGTAATTCGAGCAAGGAGAAAAATTAGTGGATAAAATTGTTATTCAAGGAGGAAAACCTCTACATGGTGATGTTCATATCAGCGGAGCAAAGAATGCCGCACTGCCGGTTTTGGTCTCGGCGCTTCTCACCGAAGGAACCAATACTTTTCATAATATTCCCGATCTCATGGATATCAAAACAATAAAAAAACTTTTGCGCAGTCTCGGCGCTCAAATCGAAGGCAATGAAACTGTCCAGATTAGTGTCGATAAAATAATCAGCCATACGGCTCCTTATGATTTAGTCAAGACGATGCGGGCTTCCGTTTTGGTTTTGGGGCCGCTGGTCGCCCGTATGGGTGTCGCGCGCGTTTCTCTTCCCGGAGGCTGCGCCATCGGCGCCCGGCCTGTAAATCTTCATATAAAGGCACTGCAAGATCTCGGTGCTCATGTCGAATTAAATGACGGCTATATCGAAGCCAAAGCCAAAAAATTGAAAGGCGCGGATATATATTTTGACATGCCCACGGTAACCGGCACCGAAAATATAATGATGGCGGCAACTCTGGCTGAAGGTACTACTCTTCTCAACAATGCCGCCTGTGAGCCGGAAATTGTCAACTTGGCGGATGTTTTAAGTGGCATGGGAGCGAAAATCAGCGGAGCGGGAACGGATGTAATAACGATTGAAGGTGTCAGCTCGCTAAAACCTACAGAAGCCACAATTATTCCCGACCGGATTGAAGCGGGAACTTTTATGATTGCCGCCGGCATGACACGCGGCGAATTAAACATAATCGGCTGCAACCCCCATCATATGGAAGCCTTAATCAACAAACTGCGGGATACGGGCATGAAGATTTCGCCCATTGAAGACGGCCTGAAAGTATCTGCGGGGAAAAAAATAAACAGCATCGATGTGAAAACCCTTCCTCATCCGGGATTTCCCACTGACCTGCAGGCACAGATGATGGCTTATATGTCCATAGGCAGCGGTTTGAGTGTTATTTCTGAAACTGTTTTTGAAAACCGTTTCATGCATGTCAGCGAATTGCTGCGGATGGGAGCCGATATCGTTATTCAGGGCGGCAGCGCGATTGTCCGCGGAGTGCCTGCTTTGCGTGGAGCACAAACGATGGCAACGGATTTGCGCGCTTCCGCTTCCCTGATTCTGGCGGCTCTTGTGGCGCAAGGCACAACGGAAATTTCCCGGGTTTACCATATTGACCGCGGTTATCAGGAAATAGAGAAAAAGTTTTCCGCACTGGGCGCGAATATAAAAAGGATGGCACAATAATATGAAAATAATCAAAACCGATGCTGTTGATTTTGTCGAATTTTTCCGTAAATTGCGCCAACGGGGCGGCGCTTTTACCCCCGAACTTTTATCATCTGTAGCGGAAATAGTGAGCACTGTCGCGACCAAAGGAGATGAAGCTCTATTTTATTATACGGCGAAACTTGACCACCATGAATTAAATGAGAAAACAGTAGAAGTGACACCTGCTGAAAGAAAAGAAGCGCGGGCACAGGTAAAGCCAGAAGATTGGAAAGTTATCAAATTGGCCGCCGGACGTATTGAAAAATATCATCGCAATCAAATCGTCCAGAATTGGTCCGTCAAAGATGAAAAAGGCATAGAGCTCGGCCAGAGGATTTTACCTTTGCAGCGTGTGGGCATTTATGCTCCCGGAGGCAAAGCTTTTTATCCCTCTACGTTGCTTATGGCGGCAATTCCGGCACGCCTGGCCGGAGTGGAAGAAATTATTTTGGTCAGTCCCGTAAAAGACGGCAAATTAAATCCATTAATTGCCGCGGCGGCCGAAATAAGCGGCGTCCAGCGCATATTCAAAATTGGCGGCGCTCAGGCTATAGCGGCGCTCGCTTACGGCACTAAATCTATTCCGCAAGTTGATAAAATTGTGGGGCCTGGTAATGCTTATGTCGCGGCGGCAAAGAAACTGGTTTTTGGGCAGGTGGATATAGATATGATCGCCGGCCCCAGCGAAATAATCATCATTGCCGATAAAACAGCCAAAGCTTCTTTTGCGGCGGCAGACATGCTGGCGCAAGCCGAACACGATGAAATGGCGGCGGCTGTTCTTTTGACGCCTTCTGAAAATTTAGCCCGCGAAGTAGCGCGGGAAATCGATAAGCAATTAGAATCCCTGGCCAGAAAGGAAATAATACAAAGTTCGCTGACAAAATATGGCGCAATTATTATCACTAAAGATATAAAGGAAGCGGTGGAGATGGTGAATCTTTTCGCACCGGAGCATCTGGAATTGATGGTGGAGAATCCGGAAAAAATTTTAAAACAAGTTCGCAACGCAGGCTCCGTTTTTCTGGGGTCATTTACACCGGAGACATTGGGCGATTACATTGCCGGCGCCAACCACATTTTGCCTACGGGAGGAACGGCGCGTTTTTCCTCACCGTTGGGAGTATATGATTTTGTCAAACGCATGAACGTTCTTTCTTTTTCGCCGAAAGCTCTAGAAAAACTAGGCAAACAAACGGCTCGCTTTGCCCAAATGGAAGGACTCGATGCTCATGCCAATTCGGTAATCGTGAGGAATAATAATATCAAAAAAGGAAGCAAAGATGGCTGAAGATATTATTTATTCCGATTCTTTGGTGGCGATTACGAATAAAAGCATTATTTTCCGGCGTTATAGCTTTTTTGAACGCGACAGGATGGTGTTATTCTCCGAAATTGAAAAAATCGTCGTTAAGAAAGCTTCCCTTTGGACTGGAAAATTCCGCTTCCACGGCACCGGAGATTTCAAAACTTGGTTTCCCAAGGATTTTCAGAGATACAAACGGGACAAGATATTTTTCGCCTTCATTCGTTACAAATGGTGGCGTATTGGATTTACCGTCGAAAATTCAGACGCGGTTATAAAAATATTTCAGGAAAAAGGGCTGATTAAAGAAGTCTATTAATAATCGTTCCGAACTGCTTCTTCGTTATTCCTTCGGATAACATTGGACATCACGGGCGGACGACGTTAGCTACCGGCTTGCACAGCCTCCCAAAAAGCAATAGCCGGGTTGGGTGTCATATTTATAATATCTTTTTAATTTTCTTAATTAATTTTTCATGTCCAACTAATACTTCATGCAAAATTCTATTTAGATCAGCATCTTTTGGAACTCTACCTGTAACTTTATTACCAGGAGTCTTAATAATATTATGGATAAGAGTTTCAATATCTTTTAGATACTTAACTCTTTGTATACGAAATATTGTAAAATTATCCCACTTGCCTGCGTGTCTGTCCCTAAGATGCCATTTTATTCGACCCAATAAATCTGTAGTTAAACCGATATAATATAAATTTTCTTTTTTATATAAAATATAAATGCCAGCATAACGTCTCATGATTTGTCTAAGATGCTCTTCAAAAACATTACTTTCTAATATTTCACTAGGAAGGTGGTTTGACATACCTTTAATCAATGCGCCTTTAGTACTTTTAGATTTTTTCTTTTTAATAATTTTCTTTTTTTCACCGTTATTATTCATTTTTTACCTCATGTTTAATACACCCAACAATTAATATACGAACTTCGCTTTTTCCGATAACCTAAATATCATAATAACACATTTTATTTTTTACCAAAAGAAAATTATTACATGATTACAAACGAATACAAATCAAAATAACCTTAGTAGCCCACCAATCCCGATACGCTACGCTATCGGGATAATTCGACTTACAAGCTTTAGTTCACTACGTTCCTCAAGCTTGGGTCTCATTAAAACACCTTGACAAATAATTGCCATTGAATAAGATTCTCAATTCTCGAGCGGGCGTAATTCAGTGGTAGAATGTCAGCTTCCCAAGCTGGACGTCGTGGGTTCGAGCCCCATCGCCCGCTCCATTTTAATGAAACTCGCTGAAAACGAGCTCAGCGAAGTTTGAAGCATTAGTTGAATTGATCCCGCACAGCGGAGGGTATAAATTCCAAAGCGTGCTTTGGAATTTATACCCGTGATTAACTACTTAGCAGCTTTCAGGCCGCAGAAATAATTCTTGCATTGCCTTTTATACTGTGCTACCTAATTTATTAAGCCATCGATTATTGTGTATTGATGAGTGGGCACTTGCCCACTTTTTTATTTTCTGGGCTATTATGAATGATGCTTTAAAGAAAAAAATCAGGCAATTGGCCGAGCCCGTTGTCGCCTCCGAAGGAATGGAGTTGATCCATGTTGAATGTATCAAGATGCAAACTCGCTGGATTATCCGGCTTTACCTGGATAAAGAAAACGGGGTAACACTTGCCGATTGCACGGCCGTAAGCAATCAGTTGGGTGACGTCTTTGATATAAATGATTTGATTAAAGGCGCTTACACGCTGGAAGTTTCCTCTCCCGGTTTTGACCGGCCGATATCGCGCGATCAGGATTTTGAGAAATATAAGAATTCAAAAGTAAACATAAAAACAGGAGTAAAAATCGAGGGCATGAGGAATTTTCACGGCACACTTATGGATTACATCGAAGAGCAAGGCCGGAAAATGATTCTGATGGATATTTCCGGAAAAACATACCGGATTCCGAAAGAAGAGATTGTTAAAGCCAATCTTGCCGATGACGATGAAATTAAGAATACAGGCAGGAAATAATGCCGGCGGGCTGAAATTTTTACGATATTTCAGCGCAGTGAAGAAAAGGGAGGAATTTGTAAATGTTGCCAGAACTTAAACGTCTGATTGAGCAGATGGGTAAGGACAGAGGTATAGAAAAAGAGATCATTACCGAAGCCCTGGAAGCGGCAATGCTTACGGCGGCGCGTAAAAAATTAGGGCAAAACGTGGATATCGAAGCCCATTACAACGATGATGCTGGTGAAATTGAAGTTTTTCAATTCAAAACCGTCGTGGATAAGGTGCTTGATCACGAAACACAAATCTCCAAAGAAGAAGCGAGAAAAACTCTCGACGAAGGCGCCGAACCCGGCGATAGTTTAGGGATGAAAATCGAAACAAGTTCCTTTGGCCGAATCGCCGTCCAAATGGCGAAGCAAATAATTATTCAACGAGTTAAAGACGCGGAACGTGATAACATTTATGAAGAATATAAAGACCGCAAAGGCGAATTACTCAACGGATTTGTTCAACGATTTGAAGGCGGCAGCATTATCGTCAATCTGGGACGCGCGGAAGGCGTCGTGCCTCCGGCGGAACAAATCCATCGCGAAACCTATAAACGAGGCGAAAGAATCCGCTCTTATATTGTTGATGTAAAAAAGAATACCAAAGGGTCGCAAATAATCCTGTCCCGCACGCATCCCTCCTTTTTAAGAGCACTTTTTGAAGTTGAAGTCCCGGAAATTTCCGAAGGGCTTATTGATATTGTCAACGTTGCCCGGGAGCCGGGAAAGCGCGGAAAAATTGCCGTCAGCGCAAAGGATAAGGATATTGATCCGGTAGGCGCCTGTGTCGGCATGAGAGGTTCACGGGTTCAAAGCGTGGTGCAGGAATTGCGCGGGGAAAAAATTGACATTATTCCTTATACCAATGATGCGGCAAAATATGTAAGCAGCGCCCTATCTCCGGCTAAAGTTAACCGTGTATTCGTTGATGATGAAAACCGGATGATGACGGTAATTGTTCCCGATGATCAACTATCTTTAGCCATTGGTAAAAACGGTCAGAATGTCCGGCTGGCGGTAAAACTGACCGGATGGAAAATTGATGTGAAAAGCGAAACAATGGCCGCGGAAAAAGAAGAGGAAGGACAAACGGATTTAACAAAACTTACCGGGGTAGGACCAGCTATGGCAGAAAAACTTTATAACAAAGGCATCAAGAGCATTGCCATGGTTGCAGCATCTGAACCCGAGTTATTATCTTCGATTCCCGGCGTAGGTGAAAAAACAGCCCTGCAATGGATTGAAGCGGCCGGTAAGATTTTAGACGAGGAAGCTGCAAACAATAAAAAATCTTCATAACCGAATATTTATTTAGGGAGTTTTACGCATGCCGAAAAAGCGAGTTCATGAATTGGCCAAGGAACTGAATCTGGAGAATAAAGACCTAATCGCGCATTTGGAAAAAATGGGCATTACAGTCAAGTCCCATTCCAGTTCTTTGGAAGATGACGAGGTAGAAAAAATAAAAGACGTATTGCTTGCCAGTGAATCTCGCCAAATTGTAGAGGAAAGAATAAAATCCACGGTGATCCGGCGTCGTGCTGTTCGCACTCCCAAAGGTGCGCCTGCGCTAGAAGAAGCAGAGTTAGCGGAAAAGCCGGAAGATGAATCTTTAATCACGCCATCAGAAAAAGCCGGCAAAGATAAAAAAGAAGAGATAACTAAACCTCCGGTTACTGGAGCTCCGACAGCTTTTGTCGAGACTAAGAAAAAAATACCAAAAAGCGAAGCAGATGCGGCAACGCCGGCAATAAAGGGCAAGCCGGCCGCAGAAACAACCGGGGGGGAGAAATACAAAAAACCAGCGATCATTTCTAAACACAAAATCACCGCACCGGAAACAAGAAAAGGAGTTCCACCGAAAGCGCCGCTAATGCCAGGAGAGAAAATAATTATTGCTCCGCCCGAAAAACAACTTAACAAGGAATTTGAAAAACCAAAGAGAAAAGGCAAGGGGCCGGTGGAAGTATTTATCGAAGAGGAAAAAGAAGTTCCGCGCCGTAAGGTTTTAGAGAAAAAAATAGAAAAGAAGTTAAGAAAACAGGATGAAGAAAGGGAAGTAATTTTTTCCAAGTGGCGGGACGAAAAAAAAGTCGCTCCCACCAAGATGAAGAAAACAGAAATTACGGTACCTAAGGCCATTAAAAGACGCGTCAAGATTGGAGAAACAATCTCTGTCGGCGATTTGGCTAAGAGAATAGGCGTCAAGGTAAGCGAAGTAATTAACAAATTAATGTCTATGGGTGTTATGGCCAGCATTAATCAATCCATAGATTATGATATTGCCACAATAGTAGCGAATGAATTTAGTTTCCAAGCTGAAAAAGCAGAGTTGGAATTTGACGAATCTATTTTAAAAACTGCCGCATCTCCGGAAAATCTCAAACCGCGGGCACCTGTTGTTACTATCATGGGACATGTCGATCATGGTAAAACCTCTCTTTTAGACGCGATCAGACAGTCCAATGTAATTGCCGGAGAAGCCGGAGGAATTACTCAGGCAATCGGCGCCTACCATGTCCACATAAATGGACGGGATATAGTTTTTCTGGATACTCCGGGACATGAAGCGTTTACGGCAATGCGGGCGCGCGGAGCACAGGTAACCGATATAGTGGTTCTTGTTGTCGCCGCTGACGACGGCGTAATGGGACAAACCGTCGAAGCTATTAATCACTCCAAAGCTGCCGGGGTGCCAATCATCGTAACTATTAATAAAATGGACAAGCCCGGAGCTGATCCCGAAAAGATTAAACAGTCTCTCACCGAGCACGGTCTTTTATCCGAGCAATGGGGCGGTGAAACCATTTTTTGCGAAGTTTCCGCCAAAAAGAAAAAGGGAATTGAAGAGCTTTTGGAAATGATTTTACTGCAGGCCGATGTTATGGAGTTAAAAGCCGATCCCGATCGCCCTGCCCGCGGTATTATTATCGAGGCTAAATTGGACCGTGGTCGCGGCCCTGTAGCAACGGTTTTAATTCAGGAAGGCTCTCTAAAAGAAGGAGATGCGTTTGTTTCTAAGGCCGAGTTTGGCCGCGTTCGGGCAATAATTAATGATCAGGGAAGGCGCGTTAAGGAAGCTGGACCATCCATGCCGGTGGAGGTTATCGGTTTTTCCAATGTTCCGCAAATAGGAGCAGAATTTTTTTGCGTCGAAGATGACAAGAAAGCACGCAGCATTGCTGAATACTGGATAAGAAAGATAAGAGAAAAAGAGCTTTCCGCTTCTTCCAAAATTACCTTAGAACAGCTTTATCAAAAAATAAAGGAAGGTGTAAAAGACCTCAATGTCATTATCAAGGCCGACGTGCGGGGATCAATTGAAGCGATTTCCGACGCTTTGAATAAACTTTCGACTGACGAAATAAAACTCAAAATTATCCATAATTCCACAGGCGCAATTAGCGAAACGGATGTCATGCTTGCTTCCGCCGCCAATGCTATCATTATAGGATTTAATGTCCGCCCTGACGCACGAGTGGTTGAAATTGCTCAACAAGAGGGTGTGGAAATCAAGCTTTATGACATTATTTACAATGTTATTGCCGATGTGCGGGCGGCCATGGAAGGGCTCCTGGAACCGGAATATAAAGAAGTAGTTCAAGGCCGGGCAGAAGTACGCGAATTATTCAAAGTGCCTAAAATAGGTACTATTGCCGGATGCTATGTGACCGACGGGAAAATAATGCGCAGTGCCAATCTGAAACTTGTTCGTGACAGTGTGGTTGTTTTCGACGGGAAAATCCTATCATTGAAGCGCTTTAAAGACGATGCCAGGGAAGTGCTTGCCGGTTTTGAGTGCGGTATAAGCATTGACGGATTTAACGATATTCACACCGACGATGTAATTGAAGCTTACATAGCAGAAAAGTTGGAAAGGAAACTCTGATACCCAGGATTTCTTTAATCTGCAGGGTTTTGGGAAAAGCTTTATGGTTATTGGCTACGGAACCATAAATTTACGAATTCCCCAAAGCGGTTCTTTGAAAGAAAAAAGAAGCGTTTTAAATAAAATTTTAAAGCGAACGCAAAATGAGTTTAATGTATCCATTGCGGAAATAGGTTATCTGGATAGCTACAAATTCGCCCAAATTGGATTTGCCGTTGTTGGAAATGATTCTCACTATATCAACGGAAAAGTTGATCATCTGCTCAGATTCGTCGATAATTTACGCGCAGCCGAAATATTAAACAGCAAAATAGAAATTATGGTTGTCTCTAGTTTTCTGGAAGCCGCCCATTGGGAAAAAGGAAAGTACGATGAGCTTTAAAAGAGCAGATAGAGTGGCCGAGTTAATCATGGCTGAAATCTCGGATATTATTTTTAAGGAAGTGAAGGACCCGCGAGTACAAGCATTAACCATCACCTCCGTGAAGGTAAGCGATGATTTACGAAATGCCAAGATTTTTTTTGTGGAAATGGGCAAAGATGAATGTTCTTCTGAAATCAGAACCGGTTTAGATAGAGCCACCAATTTTGTGCGGCGGGAATTAGGTAAAAGACTGAAATTGCATTTTGTGCCGGAAATTACCTTTATCCATGATCAATCTTTTAGTTACGGCAGCCGTATTGATAAAATATTGGCGGATATCGCGCGTGCGGAAGGAAAAAATGATTGACAAAATTATCGAGGCTATAAATGAGGGGCAGAGTTTTTTAATTACATCCCACATTAGATTGGATGGAGACGCTTTAGGTTCTGAACTGGCGCTTTTTCTTGCACTAAGTGATTTAGGAAAAAAAGCAGTTATTTACAATCAGGATGACACGCCAAAAAACTATTGTTTTTTGCCGGCAGCGCAAAAAATAGTTCATCAACTCGGCGATGTCAAACAGTATGACGCCGCTTTAGTGCTTGATTGCAGTGAGTTAGAACGCGTGGGAAATAAAGCGACTGAAATCGCAAAGATAAGTAAAATAATTAACATTGATCACCATGTTTCCAATGGCGGCTTTAGTCCCCTAAAAATATTGGATGCTCAAGCAAGTTCAACCGGGGAATTGCTTTACCGTTTGCTCAAGCAAATGCACTGCAATATGACTCAAGATATTTGCACTAATTTATACGCGGCAATACTGACAGATACCGGAGGTTTCCATTACTCCAACACGCGCAAGGATACTCTTTGGGCGGCGGGCAATTTAGTGGAAAGCGGCGCAGATCCGCAGTGGATTTCGGAAAATATTTACGAAAGCGATTCACCGGCAAAACTAAAATTGCTGGCCAAAGTACTGGAAACATTATCCTTGGATTTAAAAAATAAGATAGGTTCCTTGGTGGTCACACAAAACGCGCTAAGGGATACGGGCGCTTCTTTGGAGCATTCTGAGGGATTGGTCGATATACCCCGCACGGTTAAAGAAATCTCCATATCGATTCTTTACACTCAGCTGGCAGACGACTATTTCAAACTAAGTTTACGCTCTAAAGGCAGTGTGAATGTGGAAAAAATAGCAAAAAAGTTTGGCGGCGGCGGTCATATTAATGCGGCAGCCTGCAAGATTAAGGGAGATATTGACACAATTAAGCTCCAGATTCTCCAAGCAATTAAAGGAATATAGTGCTTTATGAATGGCATAGTTATTATTGATAAACCGGCCGGCAAAACTTCGCATGATATAGTGAGTGAAGTAAAAAAAATATTAGGCGCGAAAAAGGCCGGCCATACCGGAACACTCGATCCGATGGCTACCGGAGTGCTTCCGATCTGCCTGAATGAGGCGACAAAACTGGCACAATTTTTATCCGGTGAAAGCAAAGAATACACAGCAACAATGTTGCTGGGCGTTAAAACGGATACATTGGATATGGAAGGTAAAATTACCGCTAAATCAGACAAAGTAGTCAGCGATGAAGAAATAAAGACGGCACTCGCTAAAATGGTGGGGAAAATCAGCCAAGTACCTCCTGCCTTTTCGGCGGTCAAATATGGCGGAGAGCCTTTATACAAGTATGCACGAAAGGGCGTGTTCCTGAAAACGGCGGCACGGGAGGTGGAAATTTCCAATATTGCGATACAGAAGCTTTCATTTCCCCGCGTGACTTTTATGATTGCTTGTTCTAAAGGAACATATATACGGCAACTGTGTTCCGATGTTGGAGACCTGCTCGGTTGCGGCGCTTGCTTAATCGGCCTTCGCCGATTGCGCAGTGGATTTTTTTCCGAAGATATGGCCGTGTCTCTGGATAATTATGGCTACGCAGAGAAAAAAATCGAACTAGTGAAAAAAATGCTGTCCATGACAAAATCGTTGCCTTTGCTTGCCGCAATTGAAGTGGCGGAAGACCTTGCCAACAAGCTGCGCGCCGGATTTCAACCCTCCGTAGAAATGATGAAAGCTCATGTTCCCCCTTTTCTTGAAGCTGGAGATATGCTAAAGTTCATCAGCTATAGCGGGAATCTAGTGGCATTGGCGGAAATGATAATACCGGTAAATAAGTTTTCCGAATTCGACGGAAAGTGCCAGGCGGCAAGGATTATCCGAGTATTTAACATTAGCAATTAAAAATAAATTTAAGATAAAAAGGGAATTAATTATTTAGGGAGGGAAAAAGTGTGTTAACTTTGGAAAAGAGGAAAACATTAATCGCAGATTATCGGCTTCATGAAAAGGATACGGGCTCTCCTGAAGTCCAGATTGCACTTTTAAGCGCCAGAATAGAATATCTGACGGAACACTTTAAAGCGCACAAAAAGGATCATCATTCGCGCCGCGGCCTATTGAAATTAGTCGGTCAAAGAAGGAGACTTCTCAATTACATCAAAGATAATGACGTCGAACGATACAGGAATATAGTTAAACGCCTGGGACTCAGGAAATAAAGGCGCGAGAGCGAAAGGTAACAGCTTGTCCGATTTCCCGTGTAAATTCGTGAGTAAGCGTGAATCGGTTATTGCTATCGTTCTTGAGCTTCCTGTTTTAGGTTTTTTAGGAATAAGGTGGAGGAAAAATGAATGAGTAATATATTTAGTGCTGATTTTGCCGGTCGTAATGTTTCCCTGAAAACTAATTACGTTGCCGGTCAGGCTGATGGCTCAATATTGGCTTATTACGGCGACACAGTCGTTTTGGTAACGGCGGTTTCTTTAAAGGTAGCAAGGGAGGGAGTCGATTTTCTGCCCTTGACTGTGGACTATCAGGAAATGACCTTTGCCGCCGGAAAAATTCCGGGGGGGTTCTTTAAAAGAGAAGGACGTCCCAATGAAAAAGAAATTTTAACATCCCGCATAATTGACAGATCAATTCGTCCTTTATTTCCCAAAGGATATTTTTTTGAAACGCAATTAGTAGCGACTGTGCTTTCCGTGGATAAAGAAAACGACTCTGATGTTACGGCCATGATCGGGGCTTCGGCCGCCTTGGAAATATCGAATATACCTTTTAAAGGACCGATAGCCGGTGTGCGTGTGGGAAGAATAAACGGAGAGTTCATCTCCAATGCTTCAGCGGAAAAAATGCAGGAAAGTGAATTCAACATTTTTCTGGTAGGCAGAAAAGTAACGCCCGGTAAATCGGGCATGCCTTATGATGTTGAACTGGTCATGATGGAGGGTGATGCCAAAGAGATTGAAGAAAACGTAATAATCGATGCCATAAAATTCGGTTTGGAAGCAATTCGTCCGGCAATCGATCTACAGGACAAAATGCGCCAAGCAGTCGGCAAAGAAAAAAGGCCTATCGAAGCAGTGAAATCCGATGAAAAATTAATCTCCAGCGTAAGCGCCGAGGCCATGGAAGGCCTCAAGGAAGCCTACAATATGCCGCGGAAACTGGAGCGTTACGGCAAACTTGACGAAGTAAGAAAAAGGGCAAGGAAAAACATCGGCGGCGATGATGACGTTTTGTGCGCTAAAGTCGATGGCATTCTTGAAGAATTAGAGCGGCGCATACTGCGCGAAATGATTATAAAAGAGAAAAAAAGAATTGACGGCAGGTCTTCTACTGACATTCGTCCGATCAGCGCTGAAGTTGGGGTGCTACCCCGTGCCCACGGCTCGGCATTATTCAACCGCGGCGAGACACAAGCGTTGGTAGCCCTTACTTTGGGAACATCTTCCGACGAACAGCGCATGGATTATATAAGTGGCGAAGAGCTGAGATCCTTCATGCTTCATTATAATTTCCCACCCTATTGCGTCGGCGAAGCCAAGCCTTTACGCAGCCCCGGTAGAAGAGAAATTGGCCACGGAGCGTTAGCGCGAAAATCGCTGGTGCCTGTTTTACCCTCGCCGGAAGAATTCCCCTACATCATCAGAATAGTTTCCGAAATTCTTTCTTCTAACGGTTCATCTTCTATGGCAACAGTTTGCGGTGGCATTCTCTCCTTAATGGATGCGGGTGTACCGGTAAAAAACATTGTCGCCGGCATTGCCATGGGTCTTTTGAAAGAGGGAGACAAAATTGTTGTTTTATCGGATATTCTTGGTGACGAGGACCATGCCGGGGATATGGATTTTAAAGTCTGCGGAACCGAAAAAGGCGTCACAGCCATGCAAATGGATATTAAAATTGACGGTCTGACCGAAGATATTTTGCGAGCCGCTCTGGAGCAAGCAAAGGAAGGAAGAATCTTCATAATCAACAAATTACGCCAAACGATAGCCGCACCGCGTTCGGATATTTCTATTTATGCACCGCGTATTACGACCGTCAAAGTTAAGGAAGACCAGGTACGCTCTGTTATTGGGCCAGGGGGTAAGAATATCCGGCAGATTATAAGTGAAACCGGAGTTACTATTGACGTTGAAGATGATGGCACGGTAACAATTGCCTCCAGCGATGCCGAAGCAGCAGCCCGTGCTGTGGTCATGGTCAAATGGCTAACGGAGGAAGCTGAAATCGGAAAAATTTATAACGGCACAGTAAAGAAAATAGTTGATTTTGGAGCCTTTGTCGAAATTTTACCGGGAACTGAAGGCTTGCTGCATATATCTCAAATCGCCAAGGAAAGAATCAATAAAGTTACCGACGTTTTGAAAGAAGGCGATGAAGTAACGGTGAAAGTTCTGGAAATAGATAAGCAGGGCAAGATAAGACTTAGCCGAAAAGAAGCATTGGGGGAACAAGTAAAATAAGTCAAATCTTTGACCCAAGGCGACCTCTCAAAAATAGCCGTTTTGTACCCATTTAGTTATGATTACAAAACGGCTCTTACCGTAAAAACAAATGTCTATATGCTGCTAACTTTACTTTCACGTGAGCTGCTAAATATTTTTGATCAGGAAACACTATGAAAAAAATAGAGGCGTTTATACAAAAAATAAGCGGTAATGACGATATCCCTTTGCCTCGATACATGACTAACCAGGCTGCCGGAATGGATATATTCGCGGCTGTAACTGAAGAAGAGATTATTCTGCCCGGTCAGCGGAAAAAAATACCCACGGGTATTAAGATAGCGTTGCCCGAAGGTTATGAAGCGCAAATAAGACCGCGTAGCGGACTGGCCATAAATCAGGGAATAACACTGCTCAATTCACCGGGCACAATTGATGCTGATTATCGCGGAGAAATTGCCTTGATTGTCATCAATCTTGGAGAAGAGCCTTTTATCGTTAAAAGAGGTATGCGCTTAGCGCAAATGATCATACAGAAAATTTACCGCTTAGATTGGGTCGAAACCGCCGAACTAACCAATACGTCCAGAGGAAGCGGCGGATTTGGCCATACCTGAAATTAAGCTTAGCCGTATGCATAAAACTGCCTTTGATTTTGCAATTGGCTTTAAATAATGATAAGAAAATGATGTAACTATATCCGGAATAAAAAAAGTTTGGGCATGAAAAAATTCAAAGTCAAAAAAACATTTCAGGAAATTAACGAAAAAATCAAAGATGGGCGTGCTGTCGTCGTAACAGCGGAAGAAATGATTGATATTGTGGAAAGACACGGCGAAGTTGAGGCAGCCCGTAAAATTGATGTTGTTACTACCGGAACTTTCAGTCCGATGTGCTCTTCGGGAGCCTTTCTTAATTTCGGTCATACCTCTCCTCGCATTCGAGCATCCAAGGTTTGGTTAAATGAAGTACCTGCCTATGGCGGTATTGCCGCCGTGGATTGTTACATCGGTGCAACCGAAGTTGTGGAAGGGGACCCTCTTAACAGCGTTTATCCGGGCGAATTCAATTACGGCGGCGGTCATGTAATTGAAGATTTCGTCGCCGGAAATGTTGTTAAACTGCGCGCCGAAGGTTATGGAACTGATTGCTATCCAGCAAGGAAATACGAAAGAAACATCACGATAAATGATTTACAGGATGCAATTCTGTTTAATCCGCGCAATGCTTATCAAAATTACAATTGCGCCGTTAATTTATCCGACACAACCATTTATACATACATGGGCATGCTTCGTCCTCGAATGGCCAATGCCGCTTATGCCACATCCGGGCAATTGAGTCCTTTATTCAATGATCCTTATTACCGGACAATCGGTGTTGGTACACGGATTTTCTTAGGCGGGGCACAGGGATTTGTCGCTTGGCCCGGCACCCAACATAATCCCCATGCACCTCGGACAGCCAATGGCGTTCCTAAACAGGGAGCGGGTACAATTGCCGTTGTGGGCAACCTAAAAGAGATGATTCCGGAATGGCTGGCCGGAGCCAGTATTTTAGGTTATGGAGTTTCTTTGTTCGTAGGGATAGGGATTCCTATACCCATTTTGGATGAAGAAATGGCGCGCTTTACAGCAGTCAAAGATGAGGACATTTATACCCAAATTTATGATTACAGTATGGATTACCCTAAAGGTGTGGCAAAACCTTTAGCGGAAGTCAGTTACAAAGATTTGCGCAGCGGAACCATAGTCCTCGACGATAAAAAAGTTATTACTGCACCTTTATCCAGTTATTACAAAGCAGGGCAAATTGCTAATATATTGAAGGAATGGATCGAAGGCGGCAAATTTATATTGGGTGAACCCCAACAAATTTTACCTTCTGTAAAAATTTAATTTGTCAAAGTTTTTACTTTGTTTAACTCATAAAAATTTCCAGCATTACTCGTAATTGCACTTTCCTTTGCCCCTTGAAGCAAATAATACTCGGAAAAAATACTAATTATCCCTAAATATTTAGAATTATTTGTTTTATTGATTAAGATTAATTAATATTAATTAATCTTAATCAATATTAAATATTTTGCTTGACTTTTCTTTAAGGTTAGTGTTTTTTAGCAATCAGATGAGGTGACGCTTTAATCTATGATAGATAATATTAAGAAAAATCGGGTAAAAAAATTGCGAGAGACAGTTCCATTAAGCATAGCTGAATTGGCAAGGAAGGCTGAGTTGGCCCCCCAGACAATTGCCAAAATGGAAAAAGGATTGTCAACAAGGAAGAATTCGGAATTGAAAGTCGCCAAGGCGTTGCAAAAACCTTACGAAGAAGTGTTTCCTTGAAAAGGCAATGGATACATAAGATTAATTTCTGCCGTTTTGAATGCGGGAGGGTTATTTCCAAATGAAGATAGGCAGGTATCTGGTTGTCTTTTTGCTGCTAATGGCTCTTTTGATTACGTTCGGTAATAGAGGGCTTGTTGATAATTACTTGGTGAACAAGCGGTTAGCTCAGTTAAAGTCGCAAAGTAATGAAATAACAATAAAAAACAACGACTTAAAAAGGAAAATACTTTTATTGCGCAACGACTTGACCTATATTGAAACATTGGCTCGCAACGAATTAGGTATGGTTAAAGAAGGAGACATTGTCTATCGGTTGGTAAAATAATTTAGTTAAAAACAATGTGGTGGCTTTTCAATGTTAGAACCAAAGGGCATTTTTTCGAGACCTAAGAAACTGGTCGGTCTGGACATCGGTTCAAGTTCTTTAAAATTGGCCGAAGTCCTCAGCACGTCCAATGGTTATGTACTTAATCGCTTCTTAGAGCTTCCGTTGCCCAAAGGAATAATCATTGAAGGTGTTTTAAGCGATTCCAAGGCGCTGTCCTTGAAAATCAAGGAACTCTTTTGGAATTCAGGTTGCAGAGGGAAAGGTATAGTCACTTCTCTTTCCGGAAATTCCGTTATCGTAAAGAAGGTAACATTTGCCCAAATGGATGAAGCAGAATTACGTGATTTAATCCGTGATGAAGCAGGCAAATACTTGCCCTTCGACAATATGGACGATGTTAATTACGATTTCCAGATTTTGGGTGATAATGAATATAATCCCAATCAAATGGACGTTATTATCGTGGCTGCCAAAAAAGATATGGTTAATAATTATCTGGAAGCAGTTACGGCCGCCGGTCTCAACGTTGTGATTATGGATGTGGATTCTTTTGCTTTGGAAACTATGTATGAGGCCAATTACGAATTCGAAGATAACGAAATTGTTGTTATTGTTCGTATCGGTGCGAGTCTTACCAATATTAATGTTATCAAAACCGGCATGTCGATTTTCACAAGAGATTTCACTCTGGGAGGTAACTCCATCACCGAAGGCTTACAGGAAAAATACGGCGTAACTTTTGAGGAAGCGGAAAAAATAAAAGTCGAAGGCCTTCCCGGCAATGAACAGGAGGTTTTGGACTTGAGAAACAGTATCCTGGATTTTGCCGAACCTATTTGTTCCGAAATTGAAAGATCTATTGATTACTTCCGTTCAACTTTTGGCGGCGAATACATTAAGCGTGTCTTTCTTTCTGGCGGATCGGCCAGAATTCTCGGATTGGCGGCAAATTTATCGCAAAAGTTGAATGTCGACACGGAGCTGATCAATCCGTTTTTAAGAATTGGCCATAACAAAAGAAATATTGATTCCAAAACATTAGAAAACATTAAACCAATTGCTGCAGTTGCTATAGGATTGGGTTTGAGGACAATAGGCGACAAATGATTAAAATCAATCTGTTACCTTACCGCGAAAAGGAAAAGAAGGAAAATCTTGCCCGGCAAGCATCTATTATTATAGGTTCATCTGTTACATTTATTCTTTGTCTTGCTTGGCTGCAATTTTGGATGAATTCTTTGATTAGTGATTTGGAGTTACAGGTAAAAGACTCAAATGCCACACTTACCGATCTGAATAAAAAAATAGGCGACTTGGAAAAATTCAAAAATGACAAAAGAGATTTAGAGCAAAAACTGGGAGTAATTGCAACCTTAGAAGAAAACCGTTTAGCTCCGGTAAAGACCCTGGATGACTTGGCTGCGCTGGTTCCATCAAAAAATATTTGGCTCGTCAAAATAACCCAAAAAGGCGATAATCTAACAATTGAAGGAACCGGCAGGGATAATATAGCCGTAGCTGATTTTATGAAAACCATTGAAAAATTTAATCCGATAAAGTCGGTGGATTTGATATCTTCAAAAAAGACGGAGATTTCCGGTATTACTTTGCAGCAATTTAATTTTTCCTGTCTCATGGAAAAAGGATTTTAGTTATATGGCCATCACATTGAACGACATAAAAAAAATGTCCCCTCAGGGTAAAGCGTTGGCCATAATTTTAATTGTTTTCATCATTGCCTATTTGGATTATTTTTTCTTCTTAAGTGATGCATTCCAGAAGAAAACTTCCCTTGATAAAAAATTTGAAGAGATGCAGGTGCAAATTAAAGAAAAAGAAAAAATTGCTTTACAACTAAATAAATACATAACTGATGTTTCGGCGTTAAGAGAAAATTATAAGGTAGCTTTACAAAAACTTCCCGACCAGCGGGAAATCCCCGGCCTTTTCCATTCTGTAGCATTGGCAGGTAAAGAGGCAGGCATAGAGTTCCTATTATTCGAACCGAGAGCTGCCGTGCCCAAAGCTCTGGAGAAACCGTCTTCTGAAGAACCAAAAGCTTCTGCGCTATTTAAGCCTTCCGATCAAAAGCAAGTTGAACAGAAACCGGCGGCTGGCACCACCAAACCTGCAGATGGTAAAAAAGCTCCCGCACCAGAACCTGAACCTTTTTATGAAGAAATACCTGTGGGAGTATCGGTAATGGGTACCTTTCAGAATATTGTTTACTTTTTTGAAAAAGTAGCCAAATTGCCGCGCATTATCAACATTTCCGACATTACCATGGGCGATAGAAAGGATGTAAAAGGACGGGGATATGTTATCACAACATCTTGTACGATCAAAACGTACATGTTTGTCGATAAAAAAGAAAAAAATGGCGAAAAAAGAAAATGAAAAAAAGGCTCATAATTTCCAACATTGTTATAAGTATTTTCATTGTTGCTGCTTATGCTTTTGCTGCTGAGACGAAAAATATTTTAAATGCGATTCCCCCCGTATCAACAGTACCTGTTGCACCACAACCACAAATTCAACAGCCACCGCCAGTTGTGCAAACTCCAGATAATACTTATAGTTATAATCCACTAGGCAAACCAGATCCCTTCCGGCCTTTTGTTGAAGTAGAGGTCGCTGTAAAAAACAAAGATGAGAAAAAAGAAGTAGCTTCTATTTTCCCCTTACAAAGGGTTAAAGCCGAACAATTCAGAGTAGTGGGAATTGCCGGTGATCAAATGCGCCGCGTGGCTGTTGTGGAGGATGCAACAAAAAAGTTCTATCCTTTATTTACCGGAACGCACATTGGTTTACATAATGGTAAAGTAATCGAAATCATGGCCGATCGTGTCATTGTGGAAGAACATGAATCAAAAAAGGCAAAAAGAATTATTTTAAAACTGAACAAGAGATAAAAGAGGTAAAACCATGAAAAAGTATTTATCCAAAATTTTTCTTCTTCTCATAATTATTCTTTGGGTTTTCACATATATTTCAAAAGCCTCTTTGGCTGCGGAAACAGCAGATAAAAACCAAGCAACTGACGATAAAGCGGAGACTGCAGTTGCCAAAGTCGGGTATTTGGAAAATGTTTTATTGGAAAAGTCGTCGGGTAAAGAAAGAATTAACCTTATTGTATCCCAACAACCAGCTATTAATGTAGAAACTCAGACCAATGGCAGGTTGCTGATTAAGTTGGAAAATATGTTTGCGCCTGAAAATATGCGCCACCAATTCGGAGAAGGTGAGCTAAACAATATTTTACGCGTAACGCCGGTGCAACAATTAGTAAACGGTAAACAATGGATATATTTATTTGTTAATATTAAAGAGGTTGTTCCTTACTCCATAAAACAAGACGGACAAAGTGTATTAATTGAATTTAATGTCTCCAGTTTACCGGAAAAAAAATCCCCGGTTTCACCGGTAGTGATTGAAGAAACTCCAAAAATAATGGAGAAGAAAAAGATAGTGGCAAAAGTTACTACGGAAACTGCAAAAAAAACTGATGCTATCGCAGAAAGTGAAGAAGCCAAGGTAAAACTAATTAAAAAGGAAGCGGTAAAAAGATATACAGATCGAATGATATCTATTGATTTTCAAGACGCGGACATAAAGAGCGTTTTTCGTCTAATGGCTGAGTATGGCAATATCAGTATAGTTTCCGGTGATGATGTAAAAGGTAATGTAACTTTATCTATGAAAAATGTTCCCTGGGAGCAAGCTCTAGAAACAATACTGGACATAAACGGTTTAGCCAAAAAACAAATGGGTGATGTCATCAGTGTGATAACGTTGGAAAGAAAGAAAAAAGATGAAGCTGATAAAGTAAAAGCTGAAGAAGATCAACGCAAAGCCGAAGATATACGTAAAGAAAGAGAGACAAAGATTTTGGCGGAAAAGGGGAAATTACGGCAAATACTCATTGAAGCCAAAATTGTTGAAGCAACTGAAGAATGGATCAGAAATATCGGTGTGACATGGGGATTCGGAAATCAACAATCGATCAGTGGTGGTACTTACGGGTTAGGTTTGTCCGGCGGTACCAGTACACTGCAAACAAATTCATTTCGACAGACTTATCCCCCTGAAATTGGTATTTTAAATCCTTATACTGCAGCAAGTTTGAATATGGCTGCAGTAAATTTCCCGGCAGCATTGGCAGCACCTACACTTGGTATAGTATTTGGTGGCGCTACTGGTTTTCTTGAAGCTCAGCTTGCTGCCTTAGAAAGTACTACAACGGGGAAGGTTATTTCTGCTCCGAAAGTGGTGACTATGGATAACGTTAAGGCTGTTATCAAGCAGGGAGATGAAGTCCCATATGTAACTCCTGCATCGGGCACATCACCGGCAACTGTTACTTTTAAAGAAGCTTTGCTAAAGTTAGAGGTGAAGCCAAGAATAACTGACGAAGGAAAAATTTCAATGGAAATCAAAGCTTCCAATGATGTGCCTGATTATGCCAGAGCAATCGCTCTTCAAGGCAATCCACCCATACACAAAAATGAAGTAGAATCAACCGTTGTTGTTCAAGATGGAGATACTGTTGTTATTGGCGGTGTTTTAAGATCGCAAGAGCAGAAAGTTGTAAGCGGCATCCCCTGGTTTCAAAAAATTCCAATTCTTGGTTGGCTATTTAAAACTGAAAATATTGACAATACAAAAGCGCAGCTTTTAATTTTCATAACGCCAAAAATATTAAAAGGATCAGGCTTTATAGAGAGTGCCGAAAAAAATATGAATTAATATCTTTGTTGTTGATATCTATCGCTAATTACGAGAAAAAGAATTTATGCTAAAGATTTATTTAATAAAATTTAATGGTTAATATTAATGAAATTAAATATAAATAAATTCAAAATTTTTGCCGTTTGTCCGGTATTTTTCCTTTGTCTCGCTTGTACCAATACTCCCTGGCATAAGCAACAGGCGGAACTATTTCTAAATAAAGGCATATCTTTAATTGAAGTAAAGCAATATAACAACGCCTTAAAGGAATTACTGGAAGCGGAAAAATACAATTCCAGTGATCACAAAATTCATTATTACATGGGCATTGCTTACCTTGGAAAGGACATGAAAGAAAAAGCCACAGAAGAATTTCAGGAAGCAATTTCTCTAAAAGATGACTATTCCGAAGCGCATAATTACTTAGGTATACTTTATTTAGATAAAGGTCTTGCCGATAAGGCGATTGAAGAATTTGATAAAGCACTTGCTAATCCAGTGTATGACACACCGGTGATGCCACTTTATAATACCGGCTTGGCTTATTATTCCAAGAAAGATTATTCTAAGGCTTTGACTAAGTTCCGCGAAGCTCTCCGGAAAGATCCGCAGACAGTATACCAGCCGCAAATTGAAAAAAATATCGGTCTTATTTATTTTGATCAGTCCAACATTGAAGAAGCTATTCAACACTTTACTAAATCAATCGAGTTAAACCCCAATCTTTATGATGCCCAATTTTTATTGGGCGAGTGTTATTTAAAAATCAAAAATAAAGAAAAAGCAAAAAAAGCATTCCAAAACGTTGTTAAGTTATCACCCCAATCTTCTTTCGGTCAAAGAGCCCAAAATTATTTACAGTCCTTAAAGTAACCTATCCATTAATGATTTCTTTCTCATATTGACATGTTACAGCAGGCTGTGTTATTTTGCAATAGATCAACTCTTTTGCATTTAATCATTTAGTTGGGACATATGGACAACAATAACGCCGAAAAAGACCGCATGAATTTTCTTGACCAAGCCGAGGATCTCTTGCAGCACAATATGTTCTCGGAAGCACTTAGCCTCGCCGAAGCGCGGCTGAGTCGCCTTCCTTTAGACGTTGATGCCCGTGTTATCGTCGGCAATGTTTTTATCAGCATGGGAAGAGTTGATGAAGCCAGAGATGTTTTGCGGGAAGTTGAGGAAATTATTTCCGGTTTATCTCTAATTTATGTCCGAATGGCTGATATCTATGCGGAAAAAGGTTTCTATAGAGACGCGGTTAGTTGTTATCAGAAGTATATTTCCTCGAATCCAACATCCGATAAGGCAGAAGAAGTAGTTGGGAAGATAGCCCTTCTGGAACAAGAAGAACCCCTTTTTACGGACATGGACTCGACGGATAACGAGAACACCCCCAAGCCGGAATTCTACACAGTTACTTTAGCGGACCTCTATATCAAGCAGGGTTACTTTAAAATGGCCGCGGAAGTTCTTAAAAAAATTCTGGAAAAGGAACCGGAAAATGTTCTAGCCAGGGCAAAGCTGGATACGGTAACAACGGCGCTAGCTTTAAAATCTCCGGTAAACGGGGATATTGTTCAGTCCGACAATTTGGCCAAAACGCTGTCCTGCTGGCTGGAAAACATCAATAGGTTAAAGAAGTATGCACCAGAAAAATAAAATTTTCCCAGCCAGGGTTTTCCTCATTCGCCGTAAGTTTTCCGATTACAAAGTTGATAGCATAATTTTTTTTAACATGAGTAACATCCGTTATTTTTCAGGTTTTACAGGCAGTGACGGTGTTCTTATCATTAACTCCGGCACGGCAATCTTACTCGTTGACGGCCGATATACCGCTCAAGCCGCCTTGGAAGTAATTGACATGCAAATAATCGAATATCAGGATAAAATTGAAGGAATTACTCAAACAATAAAAGATTACAATTTAAAAAATATCGGCTTCGAGGCGGACTTTATAACTGTTGAAATGTATAACAAGTTAACCAAATGCCTGCCAAACGAGGTGTTTGTACCGTTAGCTGACGAGCTGAGATTAATCAGAGCGCGCAAAGATGAAACAGAAATAGCGCTAATGAAAAAAGCCGCTGAAATTTCTTCATCTGCTATTCTTTCCCTTATCGCCCAAATCAAGCCCGGCTGCACAGAAAAAGAATTAGCTCTGCAATTGGAGCTTAATGCACGAAAATCCGGCGCCGATCAGCTTGCTTTTGAAGCGATTGTAGCTGCGGGAGTAAACTCTGCTCTTCCTCATGCCCGGCCGACTAACAAAAAAATTAAAAAGGGGGATTTGATTGTCATTGATTTCGGCGTAAAATGTGAAGGATATTGTTCTGATGAAACCTGTACTATTGCTTTTGGGGAATTGACAGATAAGCAAAAGAATGCTTATCAAACAGTTCAGAATGCTCATGATCGAGCCATATCCATTATTAAAGCAAACATTTCCGCAAGTGATGTTGATATTTGTGCGCGAGACGCTTTTGGAGAAAAATATCGCCAGTATTTTTCGCATGGAACAGGGCACGGCATAGGTATGGAAGTTCATGAGGCACCGCGTCTTGCATCAAATTCTAAGGATATTTTAGATGCGCAAATGGTGGTCACAGTAGAGCCGGGGTTATATTTTCCCGGACTTTGGGGCATCAGAATTGAGGATACGGTTCTGGTAAAAGAAAATGGTTGCGAAAAAATTACAAAAATGAATAAAGAGCTCGTCATCATAGAATAAATGCAGGGGTTATGTTGTTATGAAAGTTTTTCCGGAAGATCTACTATATAGCCGCGAGCACATATGGGTGCGGGTTGACGGGTATATGGCCACTATAGGGATTACTGATTATGCTCAAGAAAGTCTAGGGGAAATTCTATCAGTTGAATTTACAGAAATTGACACTTATGTGGAACGTGATGAAACATTTGGTTCCATTGAATCCACTAAAACGGTGGTGGATTTAATCTCTCTCGTTAGTGGAACTGTGGTAAATATTAATGAAGATATTAAAGACGATATAGGCATAATAAACAGTGACCCTCATGATACGGGGTGGTTGGTTGTTATTGAAATGGACGACCTGGAACAATTAGAAGACCTCCTCGTTGCTACTGCTTATAATGATTTTATAATGCAAGAAGAGGAGAGCGATTAATCAATGACACTCGCTGAAAACGAATGAAATGAAGTTTGAAGCGTAAGTGGAATTAATGAGATTCAAGTTTTAGGAACGAAGTGAACTAAAACTTGTAAATCGAATTGATCCCGCCACAGGCGGAGTTGATCCCGTAAGCGAAGCGCTTCGGGATATCTTGGGTCAGATACCCCACTCTTTGCTTTAGGGAGGTTCATTTTATGGTATGGAGGTTGTTGAATTTTCAAATTTCCGATATTTTCGAAAACATGGCCATAGATGAGTCCATTTTTCAGGAAACCATAAAAAACAAAAAACCTCCTACGATTAGATTTTATAGTTCTCATCCGGCGGCGATTTCCATTGGTTATTTTCAGGATATAAGGAAAGAAGTGAATATTGAAAAATGCCGAAAAACCGGAGTTGATGTTGTCAGAAGGATAACGGGGGGCAAAGCCGTTTTTCACTCTGATGAAATTACTTATTGTGTCGCAGCCGGAGATCAAGAAAAAACATTTCCTCCTGATATCGCAGGAGCATATAAGGTAATCAGCAGATGTATTGCTCGAGGCCTTTCTTATTTAGGGATAAATGCGGATTTGGCTGAAGGCGGCCGTGCTAGGGCAGGAGAAGAATTTATATCCTGCTGCTTTTCTGTTCCTTCAAAAAGTGAACTTTTGGTGGGGGGGCGTAAGATTTGCGGCAGCGCTCAAGTGAGGAAAAGAGGTGGATTCTTACAGCATGGTTCATTGCTTTTGGCTTTTGATCCGGAAAAAACAGCCTCTTTATTATTGCCTGCACGTGCCCCAGAACAATTAGAGAAGCTAAAAAAAATAGTGACGGCAATCAACGAAGAGCTTATTTCGCCGGTCGATGTTCAGGAAGTTTGTTTACAATTAAAAAAAGGCTTTGCCGATGAACTGGGTATAGAATTGGTGGAAGATACCGCGACATCAGCGGAAAAAAACCTGAAACGGAAATTGAAAAAGAAATATAATGATGTGCGTTGGAATATGAAAGAAAAAAGAACATATAAGGCAGGTTGTTTATCGCAATGATTTTTCGAGACATTATAAGCAAAGAAATATTCGAGCAAAGCGGTTATATAGCGCCGGAGCACACGGGCGAAATAAAAATGGACGCCAACGAAAATCCTTTCGTGATCCAGGAACCTTTAAAGAAAAAACTCCTGGAAGAAATGGGTAAAGTCAATCTGAATCGCTATCCGGAAGCCGGAGCTCCTAAATTACGGGATAAATTTGCCGGCTATTACGGCGTAGAAAAAGATATGGTTATGTTGGGCAACGGATCAGACGAACTGATTCAAACGCTTTGTATGACGCTCAAAGGCAAAGTCAATGGCGTACTTCTTCCCACACCTACCTTTGCCATGTACAAGATAATTGCGGTTAATACCGGCAATAAAGTGTCGGAGGTTCGTTTGGAGGAGAACTTCGATCTTGATATTGATGCAATGCTTGGTAAAATTAAATCGACTTTTCCTTCTTTGATATTTTTAAGTTGTCCCAACAGTCCCACCGGTAATCTTTTTAGCCGGGATAAAATAGAAGCCATCATTAAAAAAACTTCCGGCGTTGTCGTCATCGACGAAGCTTATGCCGATTTTTCCGGCGAAACTTTGCTCCCGCTCTTGAAAAAATACGATAACTTGGTTTTTTTGAATACGCTCTCCAAATTGGGATTGGCCTCGATGCGCCTTGGTTTCTTAATCGGCAATTGTGATATTATCGCTCAACTGGATAAAGTTCGATTGCCTTATAACGTTAATTGTTTATCGCAAATAGCGGCTAATTTTTTTCTGGACAATCAGGATGAATTCGCGAGGCAAGTTCTTCAAATAGTCAAAAACCGCGGGGAGCTTTATTTGCGCTTGCAAGAAATTGCCGGGATTAAGCCCTACCCTTCGTCCGCGAATTTTATTTTTTTTAGTTGCGCTTTTGATTCAGATCGCATATATAACAGGCTCGTGGCTGATGGTATTATCATTAAAAATTTAAATACAAAGCTGACACGAAACTGTATGAGGGTTACGGTAGGAAATCCTAAAGAAAACAGGGCTTTTTTAAAGTCTTTAAAAAGCGCTATTTCTGAGTTAGGAGCGTGATTTAAAATTAATTGAAAATTGTGAGGGTAGTTTACGGCACGATAATTATTGGACTTTGCCGTACTGCCCTTTTTTTATTAGTGAAACTCCAATTCCGAAAGCGGAGCGTAGCGGAATTGGTAAGTTGAACAATCCCGCATAAGCGGGATATAATATCCATGATTTCCGAAAACAAAAAATAAGCAATTAGGATAAGGAGGAATTAACTTGGAAGTAAAGGTAATTGACAATGATGTGGAAAAAGCTTTAAAAATATTGAAAAATAAACTGTCGAAAAGCGGCTTATTCAAGGAATTAAAAGTCCGCCGCGCTTACGAAAAGCCTTCCGTAAAGAAAAAGAGAAAAACAATTGAGGCGCGCCGTAGGCTCGCGAAGGTTCAAAGACGACGCAGTAATTAAAGAAAAGTTTTTTATCGCATTTATCGGCATATTGCATTTGGGGAACGATATTATCAAATGGACGAAAAACAATACGTAGTTGATTCACTGTCGATGCAAGAATCTTGGCGGGTGTTCCGTATTATGTCGGAATTTGTTGACTCCATTGAAACTCTTTCCAACGTGCATAATGCTGTCTCTATTTTCGGTTCGGCCAGAGTCAAGCCTGATGATCCCTACTATAAAAAAACGGAAATTCTGGCCCGGATTTTAGTCCAAAATGGTTTTAGCGTAATTACCGGCGGCGGCCCCGGCATTATGGAGGCGGCCAATAAAGGCGCCAGTGAAGCCGGCGGAAAATCAGTCGGAATGAATATCCGCTTGCCGTTCGAACAAAAGCCCAACCCCTATGCCAACATTCATATCGATTACAAGTACTTCTTTATCCGTAAAGTAATGTTTGTCAAATATGCCGTGGCTTACGTTATTTTACCGGGCGGTTTCGGCACCATGGATGAGCTTTTTGAAGCGCTGACTTTAATTCAGACAAAGAGAATCAAAAGCTTTCCTTTGATCTTAATGGGCAGCGAGTATTGGCAGGGCCTGTTGGATTGGTTGAAAAAAAACATGCTTAAGGAAGATAAAATTCTTTCTGCGGACCTCGAATTGATTCAAGTAGTTGACGAACCACAAGAAGTTGTTAAGCTCATTAAGAAATACATTATAGTTTGATCCCCTGATTTAGTCTTTTATGGCCATGGAAAAAATCTTTGCTGATTTAAAAAAAGGTGTTGTTGCGCCTTGTTATCTTCTTTATGGAGAAGAGGAATATCAAATCAGCGAAACCCTCGATAAAATTTTGGATATAATTTCACCTGCGACTGACCGCGATTTCGGTCTTTTTTATCTGGAAGGCGAAAATGCCGACATGGATAGTCTGGTTAACTACCTTTTAACGCCTTCCCTTTTGGGAAGCAGGAAAGTGGTCGTAGTGAAAAATACCACTATTTTTCAATCCCGCGAAAATTTAGCTGATCTAATTCAAAAAATACGCATCAACATTGATGAAAATCCGGCGAAAGCGGCAAAATCTTTTCTAACTTTTTTAAAGCTGGCAGGCTTTTCTTTGGAAGATTTACAAGACGCCGGATGGAAGAAGATTACCGACGAAGAGTGGCGCAGGGTTGTGGAGGGCGATGCGGGAGAAGACCGCGAAAAATGGCTGCCCCGTGTTTTAGCTGTTTGTTCCGGCCCTGGATTTAGCGGAGAATCCAGCGCCGATAATACGGAGAAATTAGGAGAAATTCTGCAAAAAGGTTTTGCCGCCGGAAATTGCTTAATTCTTACGGCAGGCGCAATTGATAAAAGGAAAAAGATTTTTAAAATCATCGCCGGTGTAGGCGAAGTGCTTTACTTCAGTAAAGCCCGCTCGGAGGCTGTCCAAAAGGAAAATTTAATAAAAGAAGCACAAAAATTACTGGAAAATTATGGCAAGAAACTGACGGCAGCGGCTTGGATTCTCTTGGGCCAAAAGACGGGATGGGAATTAAGGCGCTCGATGACGGAATTGGAGAAGCTCGTCTTTTTTGTAGGCGAGAGTCCCCTGATCGAGGAAAATGATGTGGAAGAAGTTGTCGGACGGACAAAGGAAGATTCTATATTTGCTTTAACTGCCGCTCTTGGCGAAAAGAATCAACTGGCAGCGCTCAGCGCTCTAAAAGCTCTGTTGGATCAGGGCTTACATCATTTGATGATTCTGACTATGATCGCCAGAGAAATTAGATTTTTGCTGCAGGCCAGAATTTTAGTGGATGAGGGAAAAATACCGGCATTTAAAAAGAATGCGGATTACGGCTGGTTCCAAAAGAATGTCTATCCCCAGCTTAATGAAATAGCCGAGTCTATGGCCAAGTTTGACGGCCTCCTTTTTAGCCAGCATCCGTTTGTCATTTATAATGCCTGTAGGAACTGCGGAAACTTTTCTTATCCCCGCCTGGTCAACTTTCTTGATGAACTGCTGGAGGTTGACCGCGCCTTTAAATCTTCGGCCGCTGAACCGCAATTTTTACTGGAGAATTTTTTGATTAAAGCGTGTACCCAAGAGGGTAGCTGACTAGATATATCCCGACTCGCTCCGCTCCCGGGATCAATTCGACTTACGCTTCAAACTTCACTTCGTTCGTTTTCAGCGAGTCTCATTGATTAAAGCGTGTGCGAAGTGATTGGCAAATCTTGATACCGAAATGGTATTAGAATAATAACACAGTTAAAGATAGTAGTGCTATGGTGAAAAAGAAAAGCCGGCCAAAAACCGGCTTTTCCAGTATCATATCAAAGGTGAAGTTTTTAGTTCACAGTAACGGTTATAGCATTACTAATACTTTTAGGAGTCCTGGTCGTTATATCCACAGTTCCTGAAGGATATTGAACAGGAGTTCCTGCCGAACAATCTGCCTCCACCAACAGGGTAATGGATGTGCCCCCGAGAGCGGGGGTATTGGCAACAGGCGTACCATAAAGAATACTTACCGTCGCTTTGGTAGCTGTTGTGGAACCATTCGGTGTGTAATACACTTGATTATTCGCTGTGGCCACTGTGGTTCCCGCCGGCATGGGGTTTCCGTGTTTATCCGTCAACATTAAGTTAAAACTCCTTATGCAATGAGATGACATATTAACCGTAGTTGGTGATAAATCAGGCTCATTTGAGGAAAGAACTATTACAGCGCTGCGCCGCACATCGTTTATTCCCCAAACTCCATCGCAGGTATTGCCCTTACTGGGTACATTCCAGTAATCAGGTGGCAGGGCCGTGGCGGAAGGCCGGGTCAAACAGGGTAGCGTCCCCGATCCCATAGAGATAAATGTTTCTCCCGTATCCCAGATGCCATTTTCGTTGGCGTCAATATACAAGTCGCCAATGTCATAAAAAGTGTCTCCGGAAGTATAAATATTATCGGGAGAGGAGGCAATGAAACTTTTTTCGCCAATGGCATAAGCCAGTATCGTCACCCGGCCGTTTGTCGGTCTGGAAGCAGAGCTCGTGAATGTAACTGTGCAAGTTCCATTGGTCGTTGTGCAAGACGCCGGATTGATTTGCGATCCCTCAGTGATAAAGTTGATCGCTGTTCCGTCAGGGATGGGATTGCCCAGACGATCCGAAGCAATAATAGTTACTGTGGAGGTCACACCATCATTTTCCCAACCTTCGATATTGTAGGTTTGGACGCTCAGCGAGAAAAAGTTTTGGGTAGGCAGTCCTGTCGTAATGGTTAACTGGTTGGACTGAGTGAGAATCGTCGGAGTGACATGTACTTTGGCCACAACCCAAATAGGCGTCGGCACTGTACCCGAAGTAAGCGTAGTCGTGACCTCTCCATTGGCGTCAGATGTCGCCGAGGCGGGCAAGAGTGTGACCCCACCCAAGGCAGTGGCCGGCACCCGAGTGAAATCGACAACGACTCCCGCTTTGCCATTGTTGTAGATATCCACCACCTTGAATTTCACGACAGAACTCTTCGGCAATGTTGGCGCACCCACTGTCTGAGTTCCGATAATTGGCGGCGTTGCCGATACAAATTGTATATTGTTGGTGGCCGGGATGGCAACAGTTATTGTTGCGTTTTCAGTATCCCCTGTTACAGTTGCCGTTATCGTGTCTGTTCCAGAAGCGCAGTTGTTGTCCTTATAGGTGGAAGTCGCCGTGCCTAAGATAGTCGTTACCGGGGAGGTGAGCGTTGCTTTGCCGAGGCCGACACAGGGGGAAGTAAATGCCACGGAGATAGGCACCGTGGCCGGTGAACCGTTTACGTATATTACTGCGGTTACGGAGCTGGTACCATAAGCGGAGATTGATGACGAACCCAAGGCAAGCGAGTGAATGGTAACCGTCGCCGCACCAACCGCTATCCCGTACGGTATGCTGGTAACAGTGGAGGTAGTCCCTCCCGTGGTAACTGGCGCTGATGCCGTAATGCTTGTAGCGCCTGCAGAATCAATGCTCGCTGCATTCAAGACGACAGAAGCGGTGCCGCCTACGCCTGTCAACGCTGTCGCGGAGACAGGAGTGAACACGACAAGATCACTCGGTGCCGCGAAGGTCACGACCGCGCCTTGTACCAGCACTCCGTTGGCATCCCTGAGTGTCGCGGTAACAGTTACCGGAGTTCCAAACGTTACAACACTGGAAGTAAAGCTTAAAGTAAGAGAGCTCAGGTCGGTTGTTGTACCACCGGTGGTCAAGTCTTTACTACCACCGCATCCGTAGAAAAGGGGAAAAAAGGGGATAAAAAATATCAATAACAGTGCTGACAAAAATAATTTACCCTTGGTTAATTTGGCCATTTATATCTCCTTGAGGTACAGACGATATTTTTGTAGTAATTTTATCAAAAATATTATCGGTTTTCAACTGTTTTTTTTACTCCCGCCGTCACCCTTTTGATGCTTTTGCCAGCTTGTTTGTTTTCAGCGATTGTCATTGACCACGGGTATCTACGATACCCTCCGCCTTCGGCGGGATCAATTCAGCTAATCCCATAGCCGGAGGCTACGGGAAGTTTCATTGATTAAAGCTTCTTGATTTTGGTTTGCGCGTGCCTTTTGGTTCGCGGCAGTCTTCTTGCCGGACCCTTCTTTTTACGTTTCAGAATTTCTCTGCCTTCTTCGCCTTCCTGCTCATATATTCTGTCAAATAACGAAGAGATAGCTCTATTCATAATTGTTTCAAATTCCAAAGAAGACAAAGCTGTTTTCCCTTGCCGCGTTGCATATGAAGCTATCTCCCGATCGGAAGAAACGACGATTGTTTCTTCGGCGGTTTGATCTGTAATTCTTTTTATAACTTCGTCAGCTCTTTCTCCCTGCCGCGAGTAAATGATTTCGATATTTTCATATCTGTCCCTTTCTTCTTGTGCGGAACCGCTTTTCCAGCCGTCGAAAACGACCGTAATTCTATGTCCCCTTTTTCTTTTATAATCGCTAAGCTTCGACATCAAGGCCAGGCGTCCCGCCTCCAGGCTGTGCCGCTCATAACGCCGTAAAAGATCGGATTGCCGGATTAAATTATAACCATCGACTAAAATATGCATAAATTAATACTGGCACATATGCCAAAGCTCTTCAATAAAATTATATTGGGGGTTTTTTCTTGACTTTGGCGCGTTTTGTCTGCTACGTTTCCAAATGAACAAATAACCGGATTAATTATTTTATGCAATAAATACAAATATTTATTATGGAGGATGACGTGGAAATCAAAAAATTATGCGTTTTGGGCGCCGGTTTAATGGGCAACGGCATTGCGCAGATTTGCGCTCAGGCGGGATATGCCGTGTTTATGCGGGATATTGAGCAAAGATTTATTGACGGAGGAATGAACACTATCAGAAAGAATCTTGGCCGCGATGCGGAAAAAGGCAAAATAACAAAAGATCAAATGGATTCCATTCTCGGCCGGATCAAGCCCACGCTGGATTTGAAAGAAGCGGCAACCGGGGCGGACATAGTGGTCGAAGTTGTTATTGAAGTTATGGATGTGAAGAAAAAGGTTTATGCGGAACTCGAAGAAATAGTTCCCAAGCATTGTCTATTCTTTACAAACACTTCGGGATTGAGTATTACCGAGATGGCTTCCGTAACCAAAAGGCCTGATCGCTTCATTGGCACACATTTCTTCAATCCGGTTCCGGTTATGCGTTTGCTGGAAATAATCCGCGGCCATCAGACTTCTGATGAAACACTCGAAATCGCCAAAGACTGGGGCAAAAAAATCGGCAAGGAAGTTATTGTAGTGAAAGAAGCTCCGGCGTTTGTCGTCAACAGAATACTCTGCACAATGCTCAACGAGGCTTTCTACGCTCTGGATGAAGGCCTGGCTTCACCGGAAGACATCGATAAAGGTATGGTCCTTGGCTGCAATCATCCGATCGGGCCTTTGGCCCTGGCTGATCTTGTGGGCAATGACACATTGCTGCGCATTATGGAAGGTTTATACAGAGAGCTCGGCGACAAATATCGCCCGGCTCAATACTTGAGAAAGATTGTCCGTGCCGGCAATTGGGGGCGCAAAACAGGCCGGGGTGTATACGATTACAGCAAAAAGTAAGGATAGCGGAATTTACTGCTTATAATTCACGCAAACAAAATAATTTCTATTAAGGAGAATTTTTATTTATGAAAACTCGGATTACAGAACTTTTCGGCATCAAGTATCCTATTCTTTTATCCGGCATGAGCTGGATCAGCGTGCCGAAAATGGTTGCCGCCGTTTCCAATGCCGGCGGATTAGGCATTTTAGCTACAGGTCCATTGAATACCGAACAAACGCGTAAGGCGATAAAAGAAATCCGCGGGCTTACCGATAAGCCTTTTGGGGCCAATGCCACTCTTCTTTTCCCGGGAGCAAATGAAAACGCTAAAGTTTTGCTGGAAGAAAAAGTGCCGGTAATTAATTTTTCGCTGGGAAAAGGCGATTGGCTTGTAAAGGCGGCTCACGCCTATGGCGGAAAAGTCATTGCCACGGTTGTTAACGCGCGTCACGCCAGACGCGCGCAAGAATACGGTACGGACGGGATAATTGCCACCGGGCACGAAGCGGCAGCACATGGAGATCTGGTTACCTCGCTGGTTTTAATTCCGTATTTAGCCGATATCGTAAGCATCCCTATTATTGCCGCCGGCGGATTTGGCGATGGGCGGGGATTGGCGGCGGCGCTTGCTCTTGGCGCGGAAGGGATAGCGATGGGCTCTCGTTTTATGACAACCAAGGAAAGTCCTCTGCATGAAATTTATAAAAATTTATCCATCGAAAAAGATGTCAACGATACAATTTATTCCGATCGATTTGACGGTCTTTTGAGCCGTGTTTTAAAGACTCATGCCGCCAAAAAAGCCGCCCATCGAGGCTTGAATTTACCTGCCGCTTTCTTTAGCGCTCAGGATATTGCCAAACAATTGGGTCTTCCTTTCAGCAAGTTATTCCTGGGAGTGTTATTATCCGGATGGAAAAACGCCCGGCAACTAGCCTTTATGGCCAATGGATTTAAAGCAATAAAACTCGCCACGGAAAAAGGCGATATGAAAAATGGAGTTCTTCCCGTGGGGCAGGTTACCGGCTTGATTCATGATGAACCGACGGTGGCTGAACTTATGGAAAGAATTGTTTCGCAAGCGAAATTACAGCAGCAAAAACTTAATAATCAACTTTCTTAAACAGTGGATTTAGAATAATATGTTCCAGAATAAAAAAGTAGTCGTAGTCATGCCGGCCTATAACGCCGAGAAGACTCTCCTTAAAACATACGAGGAGGTTATGGCTCAAGGTATTGTTGATTTAGTTGTTTTTGTCGATGATGCCAGTTCCGATAATACCGTAAAAATCGCCTCAGGCCTCCCCCACACTAAACTTGACGCTCATAAAAACAATCGCGGCTATGGAGGCAACCAAAAAACCTGTTATCGTCTCGCGCTGGAAGAAGGCGCGGATATTGTGATTATGGTGCATCCCGATTATCAATACACACCAAAGCTGATTCCGGCCATGGCCTCATTAATCGCCAGCGGTCTTTACCATTGCGTCCTTGGTTCCCGTATCCTGGGCGGCTATGCCCTAAAAGGCGGTATGCCGTTTTGGAGATATATTGCTAACCGCTTTTTGACTCTTGTGGAAAATTTTCTATTTGGCGCGAAACTCTCCGAATATCATACCGGATACCGCGCCTTTTCCCGTGAGTTATTATTGAGGCTGCCGCTGGAAAATAACTCCGATGATTTTGTTTTTGACAATCAAATGCTTGCTCAAATTATCTGGTTTGGCTATACCGTGGCTGAAGTAAGTTGCCCGACAAATTATTTCGCGGAAGCATCCTCCATTAATTTCACCCGCAGTGTAAAATACGGGTTGGGCTGTTTGAAAACGGCTTGCCGCTTTCGACTGGCTAAAATAAACTTTATACATTCTCCCCTATTTCCCACTCATGAACAAAAAATATAAACACTTAATTGTCATATTATTAATAATTTTTTCCTTTATCGCCTTTGGCCGGATTCTGGGCAATGATTTTATTAATTTTGATGATAACGTTTATATCACTGAAAACAATCATATTAAAGCAGGCCTCAATTCAGAAACGATCAAATGGGCATTTAGCGCTGTTGTCTCCAGTAACTGGCATCCCCTGACGCTACTTTCTCATGTGTTGGACTGGAGCTTATTCGGAGCAAACGCCTCCGGCCATCACCTTGTAAATTTATTACTGCATATCGGCAGTGTCCTCTTTTTGTTCTTCTTTTTAGAAAAGACGACCAAGTCCCTCTGGCCTTCGGCTTTTGTCGCGGCTCTTTTCGCCCTGCACCCTCTGCGGGTGGAATCGGTTGCCTGGGCTGCCGAACGCAAAGATGTTTTGAGCATGTTTTTCGGTATGGCGGCCCTCTACGTCTATGCCTTTTACGTTGAAGAGCAAAAATTCTCTAAATATTTTCTTTGTCTGATATTGTTTGCTCTGGGACTAATGGCCAAACCCATGCTGGTTACCCTGCCTTTTGTGCTGATGTTGCTTGATTATTGGCCGCTGGAGAGATGGCAAAAAGCTCTATATCCACAAAACACTCCGGTTGCGGCTAAAAATATAGCTTCAGTAAAAAAGAAAAAGCATCATAAACACAATGCTCCAATCGAAAAAAAGTTATCCTTACCCGTTCAGAGCCGAGGTCAATTGGCAAGCAAGCTTCTGTTGGAAAAAGTGCCATTCTTTTTATTAGCAATAGTATCGAGTATCATAACACTTTGGGCGCAAAACAAAGGAGGTGCCATTGCTTCCTTGCAGAAAATACCGGTTGCAGAACGTTTGTCCAACGCAATTGTCTCTTACGTTTCTTATCTTGGTCAAACTTTCTGGCCGGTTGATCTGGCTGTTTTTTATCCTTATGAATATTCTTTTCCAATGTGGCAAATATTGGGCGCCATATTACTTTTACTGGGAATCAGCGCCGCCGTTATTTACGCTGCGAAGAAAGCTTCTTTTCTCTTTGTGGGCTGGTTTTGGTATCTTGGCACTCTTATTCCCGTAATCGGTTTGGTGCAGGTCGGCAGGCAGGCCATGGCTGACCGCTATACCTATCTGCCCTCCATAGGCATCACCATTATGCTGGCCTGGGGTATCGTTTATTTATTGCCTAAAGAAAAGCTGCGTAAAATAATTTTAATTCCGGCCGCAGTCATTGTTCTTTCCGTTTTGACAATCTTGACCTGGCAGCAGTGCGGCTTCTGGAAAGACAGCATCGAACTTTTTAACCATGCCCTGCAAGTAACTAAAAACAACGACCTGGCCCATTATAATTTAGCCAATGCCCTTATCAAGGAAGGAAAAAATGGAGAAGCAATTATCCATTTCAGCAAAGCAATTGCAATCAATCCATATCACGATAGTGCCCATTGCAATCTGGGAGTCGCTCTGCTTTCCCAAGGGAAAAAAGAAGAAGCCATTGCTCATTATCTGGAAGCAATTAAAATTAATCCCGATCAAGAGGCCGCTCATTCCAATCTGGGTATTGCTCTGGCTGCAGAAGGGAAAAGCGAGGAAGCCGTTTCCCACTATCTTGCGGCAATCAAGATTAATTCCGATTACGCAGACGCCCATTATAACCTGGCTAATTTGCTTTTAAAGCAGGGGCAAATCGACCAGGCCATAGGCCATTATATGGAAGCAGTCAGGATTAATCCTGACTACGAAAATGCTCATTATAATTTAGCCAATGTTCTTGTAAAACAAGGCAAGATTGACCAGGCCGTTGAGCATTTCCGTGAAGCTGTGCGCATCAACCCTTCTTCATTTGCAGCCCTTAATAATCTGGGAGTTAATTTAGAAAAACAACTTAAGCATGACGAGGCAATTCACTATTACCGAAGAGCTTTGCTCATCGAGCCACAAAACCCCGGTATCCATTTTAATTTAGGCGTAGCTTTGGGCAATAAAGGAGAATTGAAAGAAGCTATTGAACATTTTCGACAGGCGATTTATCTCAAGCCTGATTATGATGAAGCCCACCGGTCTTTAAAACTGGCCTTATCCCTGGAGCAAGAGAAAAAGAGATAAACATCAATGAGTTTATTTTTTTAACGGATGTTCCAACTTATGAATAAAAAATGTAAATACTTTATTGTCATATTATTAATCGTTTTCTCCTTTATCGCCTTTGGCCGGATTCTGGGCAATGATTTTACCAATTTTGACGATAATATTTATATCACTGAAAACAATCATATTAAAGCAGGCCTTAATTCAGAAACAATCAAATGGGCATTTACCACTACATATTTCAGCAATTGGCATCCCCTAACCTGGCTTTCTTATATGTTGGACTGGAGCTTATTCGGAGCAAACGCTTCCAGCCATCATCTTGTAAGTCTATTATTGCATATTGGCAGTATTATTCTTCTCTTCCTTTTTTTAAGTAAAACCACCGGCTCACTTTGGCCGAGTGCTTTTGTTGCCGCGCTTTTCGCCCTGCATCCCCTGCGGGTAGAATCTGTTGCCTGGGCGGCCGAACGCAAAGATGTTTTGAGCATGTTTTTCGGTATGGCAACACTCTATATCTACGCCCTCTACGTTGAAGAGCAAAAACTTGTCAGATATTTTCTTTGTTTAACATTATTTGCTCTGGGATTAATGGCCAAACCCATGCTGGTTACCCTGCCTTTTGTGCTTATGTTGCTTGATTACTGGCCGCTGGGGAGATGGCAAAAAGTGTTAAATTCTCAAAATAATCTGGTCGCAGTTAACAATGCAATCTCAGTAAAAAATAAAAAAAAGCATAAACACAATACTCCAACCGAAAAAAAGCTATCCACATCAATTCAGAGCCGAAGTCAATTGATTAGCAATCTTTTGTGGGAAAAAGTGCCTTTTATTTTATTAGCAATCGCCTCCAGCATTACGACCATCTGGGCTCAACACAGGGATATTGCTTCTCTGGATAAAATGCCATTCTCCGATCGTATCATGAACGCGATTGTTTCCTATGTTGCATATCTTGGCAAAACTTTTTGGCCGGTTGATCTCGCAGTTTTGTACCCCTACGAACATTCTTTTCCAATGTGGCAGATATTTGGTGCCATATTAATTTTACTGGGAATCAGCGCCGCCGTTATTTACTTAATCAAAAAAGCTCCATTTCTCTTTGTCGGCTGGTTTTGGTATCTTGGTACTCTTATTCCCGTAATCGGCTTAGTGCAGGTGGGCATACAGTCAATGGCCGATCGCTATACTTATCTGCCTTTAATCGGTATCGGCATCATGCTGGCCTGGGGCATACCGTTTTTGATTAAGCGTGAAGAAATACGAAAAAAAATATTATTTCCGGCGGGAGTAGTTTCCATTGTGATCTTGTCATTCTTAACATGGGAGCAATGCAGTTATTGGAAAAACAGCATTACTTTGTATGAGCGTGCTTTAAAAGTCACGGAAAATAACGATCTTGCCCACTATAATCTTGGCAATGCATTAAAAGATCAGGGAAAAATGGAAGAAGCTCTAACTGAATATCGTGAGACGGTAAGAATCAAACCATCTTCTGCCGATGCCCATAATAATTTGGGAATTATTCTTGAGATGCATTTTAAAAAATACGATGAGGCTGTTTATCATTATCGGCAAGCGTTGCAGTTTGACCCTAACAATTCGGGCACCCATTTCAATTTTGGCATAGCACTGGCTAAAAAGGGTGAATTAAAAGAAGCCATTGAACATTTTCGCCAGGCCATTTATCTCAAGCCTGATTATGAAGAAGCTCGCCGGGCATTGAGGCTGACAATGGAAATCGAACAGCGGCGAAAGCACTGACGCTGGACAGCGGATTTCAGAAATTAGTTGATATTATGACAATTATTGTAAGCGAAGGAAGCTGAAACCGACAATGCTAAATAAGATAAATATTAGTCCCGGGAAGCAGATACTGATCGTTTATATCGTTTTGACAGTGGCTACGCTTGCTGTTTTCTGGCAGGTGAATCAGCATGACTTCATCAGTCTCGATGATCCCGTTTATGTCACAGACAACAGTAATATACAGTCCGGAATCACGCTGGACGGATTGCGTTGGGCGTTTGGTACAACCTATGCCGAATTCTGGCACCCTCTGACGTGGCTATCCTTGATGTTCGATTATCAACTCCATGGTTTGAATGCCGGTGGTTATCATCTGACCAACGTTATCCTGCATATAATGAGCACTCTACTGCTATTCTGGCTTTTTAACCGCATGACGACAGGGGCGATCTGGCGCAGCGCCTTCGTTGCGGCGCTTTTTGCGCTTCACCCGCTTCATGTGGAATCGGTAGCCTGGATCGCTGAGCGTAAAGATGTCTTAAGCGCATTTTTCTGGATGCTGACTCTTTGCCTGTATGTCTATTACACAGAAAAACCGGTTATAAGAAGGTATCTGCTTGTTCTTTTGTGTTTTGCCTGCGGGCTTATGAGCAAGTCCATGGTAGTCACTCTGCCCATAGTTATGATCCTTCTCGATTTCTGGCCGCTTGGTCGCCTTCATTCGCAGAAAATCTGGATAAACTTGCCGGATGTCGTGCCCGTTTCCACAAATCACGGACGACAGAAAACCAAATCAAAAAAAGGAGCACTAAAGAAAAATATATCTCCACCCAATGACCAGAAATTATCAGAAACTAAGTTTGCAGGAATAATTCCGTTATGGCAACTGCTGGAGAAAATGCCTTTTTTTATCCTGTCAGCAGTATTTGCTATCATTACACTTTATGCTCAGCATAAGCCGTACGCTAAAGAATTTTCCCTGGGTTCCCGGATCGCCAACGCTCCTGTTTCTTTTGTGACATATCTTGCGCAAACATTCTGGCCTCATGATCTGGCTGTTTTCTATCCTTTTTCCGATCAACTTCCGGCCTGGCAAGTCATGGGCGCCGTTTTGCTGATTCTCGTTATCAGCGTTGCCGTCATTGTAATGGTGAACCGTTTGCCGTATCTCTTTGTTGGATGGCTATGGTATGCAATAGTTCTTCTACCGGTTATCGGGATCGTTCAGGTAGGAAAACACGCAATGGCCGATCGCTATACTTATCTGCCTTTAATCGGTATCGGCATCATGCTGGCCTGGGGCATACCGTTTTTGATTAAGCGTGAAGAAATACGAAAAAAAATATTATTTCCGGCGGGAGTAGCTTCCATTGTGATCTTGTCATTCTTAACATGGGAGCAATGCGGTTATTGGAAAAACAGCATTACTTTGTATGAGCGTGCTTTAAAAGTCACGGAAAATAACGATCTTGCCCACTATAATTTAGCCGACGCCCTTGATAAGCAGGGGAAGGTCGAGGAGGCTATTGTCCACTATCGCGAGGCAATTGCAATTAATCCCTATCATGATAGAGCTCATTGTAATCTGGGAGTCGTTCTGGCTACTCAAGGAAAATCCGAGGAGGCCATTGCCCATTATCATGCCGCTTTAAAGATTAGACCTGATGATGATGACGTGCATTATAACTTAGCTAAGGCTTTAAAAGAACAGGGAAAGCTTGAGGAAGCAATTGTCCATTATCGTGAAACGTTGCGGATTAATCCATATTATATTAAGGCTCACAATAATTTAGCTATCATTTTGTATGATCAAAACAAACATGATGAGGCCATTTATCATTTCCGGCAATCTCTGCAAATTAAGCCCAACAATCCAGATACTCATTTCAATTTGGGAATTGCTCTCGCTCTCGGCAAAAAAGGCAATTTAAAAGAAGCCATCGAACATTTTCGCCAGGCGATTTATCTCAAGCCTGATTATGAAGAAGCGCGTCGGGCATTGAAGCTGGCTATCGATATGGAGAAAAAACAAAGGGTTGATTAAGCGCGGTATTAACAATTACCTTTCAGTTCGGTAATTTATAAAGTTGATTTTCCCCTACAATTATAATAGTTAATAAACGAATTTACATTTAATGCAATTATTATGAGGCTGATTATTAATAAATGAATAAAAAATATACATATCTTATTGTAGTGTTTTTAATTCTTGCTTCCTTTATCGCCTTTGGCCGAATCATGGGCAATGATTTTATTAATTTTGATGATGACAAATTCATTACTGAAAATAAAAATGTTCAATCGGGTATTAATGCAGAAAGTATTAAATGGGCGCTTACGGCTTCATATCCTCCTGACTTTTGGCATCCACTAACCTGGCTTTCTCACATGCTGGACTGGAGCTTATTTGGAGCAAACGCCGGCGGTCATCATCTCGTGAGTCTATTATGGCATATTGGCAGCGCTATTCTCCTTTTTCTTTTTTTAAGTAAAACCACCGGCTCACTTTGGCCAAGTGCTTTCGTTGCCGCGCTTTTCGCCCTGCATCCCCTGCGGGTAGAATCCGTAGCCTGGGCGGCCGAACGCAAAGATGTTTTGAGCGTGTTTTTCGGGTTAGCGAGTCTCTATGCTTATGCTTATTATGCCGAAAGTTCTAAACTTTCTAAGTATTTTCTTTCTTTAGTGCTTTTCGTTTTGAGCTTGATGGCGAAGCCGATGTTTATTACTTTGCCCTTTGTGCTGCTGCTCCTTGATCACTGGCCGCTGGGTCGCTGGCAAAAGGCGATAAATCCGGTCAATATGCGGGTTAGTAATAATACATCACTGGTAAAGAAGAAAGGCAAACGGCGTAAAGCTTATTCTATTATAGAAAAAAAGATATCTACGCCAATCAAAAGCCGCGGTCATTTGATCGGCGGTCTCCTGTGGGAAAAGATGCCGTTCATTTTTTTATCAGTAGCCTTAACTATCATGGTTGCTTGGCAACTAAAAGACGTCGGCCAACTTACATCTTTGCAACACTTACCACTTTTTAAGCGTGTAATGAACGTTATAATTTCTTACGTTTCTTATCTTGGTAAAACTTTCTGGCCGGTTGATCTCGCTGTATTTTATCCCTATCAGTACGCCCTGCCGCTTTGGCAGTTCTTGGGAGCGCTATTAATTTTACTATTAATCAGCGCTGTTGTTATTTTATATATCAGGAAACTGCCTTTTCTTTTCGTTGGTTGGTTTTGGTATTTGGGAACGCTGGTTCCCGTAATTGGTTTGGTTCAAGGAGGCGCTCAAGCAATGGCCGGCCGCTATATTTATTTCCCTTCTATTGGCATTGCTATCATTCTAACCTGGGGCATTGTTTATTTATTGCCTAAAGAAAAACTGCGTAAAATAATTTTAATTCCTGCCGCAGTCATTCTTCTTTCCGTTTTGACATTCTTAACCTGGCAGCAGTGCGGTTACTGGAAAAACAGTGTCTCTCTTTTTAACCACGCTCTACAAGTAACTAAAAATAACTACCTGGCCCATTATAATTTGGGGTATGCATTAAAAGATCAGGGGAAAACGGAAGAAGCATTAAGTGAATTTCGTGAGGCGGTCAGAATCAGACCATCTTTCGCCGCTGCTCACAATAGCATAGGAATCATTTTAGAAATGTATTACAAAAAATACGATGAAGCTATTTATCATTATCAATCATGCTTAATAATTGAGCCGGATAATTATGGTTATCATTTTAATTTGGGATTAGTTCTGGCAAAAAATGGGAACTTAAAGGAAGCTGTTGAACATTTTCGTCAGGCAGTTTATCTGAAGCCTGATTTCGAAGAAGCCCGGCGGGCGTTAAAGCAGGCGCTGGAGATGAATCAACAAAGGCGTTAATTGCTGTTGGCGGCGGATTTCAGTTCGGTAATTATTTTTTGATAATCGTTTGTAACTAAGATAACCGTCATAAAGTTGTCTGGATACTCCTCCTTCTAGGCTAATGATTAGTTAACGTATAATAAAAAATAATCATTACACTTTTTTACGTGATAATATAGTTACATATTAAAATTACTTTGGTAGTAACTTGGCTTTAAGAGGTGAGCTGATTTCTCAAAAGGGCGGACATAACAACACGTCCCTTTCTCTTTCATCGATACCACACACCACATTTTTCGGTCAATATTGCCTTGACATAAAAGACCGAATTTCCTATACTTCTTCCCACAAAAAGCAAGTTCTTGTCAAATATTTTGGGATTATATGATTATTCATCCATTTCTTAATGATTTACGGGAAAATATCAGAACCAAGAATGATTCTTTAGCTGCAAAGAGAGTTCGGTGGATAAAAGAAAACCCATATTATTATTCAACGCTTGTTAAATCGCTGAAATTCATTATTGAAGAAAATTCAAAAGTTCTTCATGTCCGCTGTAGCACAGGATATTTGCTTAATGCATTGAATCCCAAATTAGGCGTAGGTATTGATGACAGTGTTCTCCAGATACAGGAAGCATCCAAAAATTATTCACACCTTACATTCATTAATCAAAACACGGAAGATCTTCAGATTAACGAAAAATTTGATTTTATTTTAATCAGTTCCATAGAAGATATTGTTGATGTAAAATCGGTATTAGACAAGCTTCGCACCTGCTGCCACAGCCATACACGAGTTATTATTGTGAACTATAATTATTTATGGAATCCCCTGGTAAAGCTTGCTGAATATTTAAAGATGAAGATCCCGCAGAATTTACATAATTGGGTTTCAGTGGAAGACATCAATAATATGCTTGTTTTGAGTGGATATGAAAAAACCGCTAACAGAAAAATTGTACTTTTCCCCTTTAATATCCCTGTGCTATCTTATCTGCTAAACCGCTTTTTAGCACGTCTTCCATTTTTCCGATATTTTACATTATTAAGAATAACGATTTCGCGCTTGGTTTCAAATGAAGAAATCACCCCTTCCGTATCCATTATTATTCCATGCAAAAATGAAGCAGGGAATGTGGAAGATGCAGCAAAAAGAATACCAGCAATGGGCAGTCATACCGAAATTATTTTTTGTGATGATAAATCAACCGACGGAACGGCTGATAAAGTAAGGGAATTAATAAAATCTTATCCTGACAAAGATATTAAATTAGTGGATGGTCCGGGCATATGTAAATCGGAAAACGTTTGGACAGGTTTTGATGCCGCTCAAGGCGATATACTAATGATATTGGACGCCGATCTGACGGTGCTTCCCGAAGAACTTCCTTATTTTTATGAAGCGATCTCAAAAAACCATGGAGAATTTATCAATGGCTCCCGACTGGTATATCCTATGCACGATGATGCCATGCGATTTTTTAATGTGGTTGGGAATAAACTTTTTAGCATGTTTTTTTCTTATATTTTAGATACTAATATAAAGGACACGCTTTGCGGCACAAAAGTACTTTGGAAAAAAGATTATCAACGAATAAAAAAACTTCGTGGCAGTTGGGGATTACATGATAGATGGGGTGATTATGAACTCATTTTTGGCGCGGCCAAATGCAATTTAAAATTAATAGAATTGCCTGTACACTATTATGAAAGAGTGTATGGTGAAACTAAAATGAAGGGCAGATTAAAAAACGGATGGATTATGTTAAAGATATCTTGGTATGCATTACTTAAAATTAAATTTTATTAAATGAAAATTATAATCACAGGAAGCAATGGACTTATTGGTTCAGAAGCAGTAAGGTATTTTGGCGCCAAAGGTCATCAGATCATCGGAATTGACAATAACTTGAGAAAATATTTTTTTGGTGAACAGGGCGATACTTCCTGGAATCTTAAAAAACTTCTCGATCTTAAAATTGATTTTTCACATTATGATGTAGATATCAGGGACCGTAACAAAATTTTAGATATTTACAAAACCCTCAGACCAGACGCCACCATACATTGTGCTGCTCAACCGTCTCATGACCTGGCGGCTAAAATGCCTTTTGATGATTTTGACACCAATGCTGTTGGCACGATCAATCTTTTAGAGGCGAGCAGACAACATGCTTTTGAATCTCCATTTGTTTATATGAGTACCAATAAAGTATATGGAGATGCCCCAAATGAACTTGAATTAATCGAAACATCTACCCGTTGGGATTATAAAGACCATGCTTTTTACAATGGAATTGACGAAACCATGAGAATTGACCGGACAAAACACAGCTTGTTCGGGGCATCAAAAGCCGCTGCCGACTTGATTACTCAGGAATACGGACGATATTTTAATATGCCTACTGTTTGTTTTAGGGGAGGCTGTCTTACAGGACCAAACCATAGTGGAGTTGAATTGCATGGCTTCTTATCTTATCTTGTGAAGGTTGCTGTGAATAACAAATCGTATACCATCTTTGGATATAAAGGCAAGCAGGTGCGTGATCAAATTCATAGCCTGGATGTAGTAAAAATTTTCGAATGTTTTATTAATAAACCAAGAGCAGGCGAAGTTTATAATTTAGGAGGTGGCCGATCCAATAGCGCTTCTGTTTTAGAATGTATACATTTGATCAAAGAATTATCCGGACACCAGGTAGATTATACATTATCGGAAGAAAACAGAATTGGTGACCACATCTGTTACATCAGTGATCTTAAAAAATTAATATCTCATTATCCTGAGTGGAATATTACTATTTCACTTCAACAAATAATTAATGAAATAATAAATGCTCAAAAAGTAATTTCTTAAGTAATTAAAAATATGTCTTCTAGAATCCAGAATGAAATTCTTTATGGCAATAAATTTTTCAGTTTAGCTTTTTCCTGGTTATTGGGGCAACCGATCAAAGATACCTTATGCGGATCAAAGGCTCTCTGGAAGGCCGATTATGAAAGAATTGCGACAAACCGGTCATACTTTGGTGATTTCGATCTTTTATTCGGTGCCGCCAAATTGAATCTCAAAATTTGTGAAGTTCCCATTCGTTATCGGGAACGAACATATGGAACAACTAATATTCAGCGTTGGAAGCATGGTTGGCTTCTCCTTCGAATGGTCTGCTTTGCTGCATTAAGAATCAAATTTGTGTAAGGGATATCATAATGAAGTCATGGCTTGTCCATCCCCTGATGAAAGGCCTTAATCTTGATGATCCCGAAACCACGTATCTAAGGCGACGGATAATTCAGGAAAAAAGATTTCTTCGCCACCTCTATGAAGAGTGGTATCAGTCGTTGATTAATTCCATACCTGCAGGAAACGGTACCGTAGTGGAGATAGGATCAGGGGCTGGGTTTTTCAAAAACTTTTTACCTGAAGTTATTACATCGGAATGTTTTTATCTGCACGATATCGATTGTGTACTTGATGGCAGTTCCTTGCCATTTGCGGACGGATCACTCAAAGCAATTGTTATGACAGATGTGTTTCACCATTTGCCAAGACCCCGACTATTTCTGGCCGAAGCAGCACGCTGTCTTTCTCCCGGAGGTGTCGTAGCCATGGTGGAACCTTGGATGACATCATGGTCAGCCTTTGTCTATTCCACATTTCATCATGAACCATTTCAACCGGATGTGCAACAATGGGAATTTGAAAGTGAAGGCCCACTTTCCGGAGCCAATGGAGCCTTACCTTGGATTGTGTTTCACCGCGACAGAAAACAATTTGAAAGCGAATTCCCTCAATTGTATATCCAAAGTATTAAACCAATGATGCCTTTACTATATCTATTATCAGGCGGTGTATCGCTAATCAGCTTACAACCCGGATGGACTTTCAGAGTTTGGCGTTTTTTGGAGAGCTTACTTGCGCGTTGGATGGATCATTGTGCTATGTTTTCAAAAATCGTATTAGTAAAAAAATGACTAAAAAGGGAGAAAAAATGCACCGGGGTGGAAATTCAAATCTGGAGATAGACCATGCAAAAGAATTAATTAAAGCAGGGGCAGAAGATATATGGGGATGGAATTCACCGGCCGGCCGTGAGCGCGTAAAGGCACGTATCCAGTGGTTTATTAAAAATGGTAATCTTCGCTCCGGCTTAAATGTTCTGGAGTGTGGATGCGGTACAGGAATTTTTACACGCCATTTTGCAAAAACAGGTGCAAACATTACGGCAGTCGATATTTCTGCAGAATTGCTTGAAGTGGCAAAGAGTAAATGCCCTTCACAAGTTAATTTCATTCAAGTGGATTTGGAGAAACCCAAAGAATTACCAGATAACTATTACGATGTTTTGTGCGGTATTTCTGTTTTGCATCATCTGAATCTACCCCTGGCTTTATTAGAGCTATGGAAGAAACTCAAACATGGAGCTTGCTTTGCCTTTTCAGAGCCGAACTTATTAAATCCAATTAATAAATATGTGCTTTTCACAAATGATATGGAAAAAAGAAAAAGATTGGGGGTTAGCCCAACAGAAATGGCATTTAAGCCTAAGGAACTAGTTTCATTATTCCAAGAGGCTGGCTTTAAGGTTCTTTTACTTAAATACCGTGATTTTTTGCATCCATCAGTACCACAAAGTTTAATACCCTTGGTTAAGGGGGTACAATTTATTGCTGAACGAATACCTTTGATTCGATCTTGGAGTGGATCTTTGTGGATAACAGGGGTCAAAATATAATAATATCAGACAAAAAGAGCTATTGTGGAAAATTCTAAAAAAATATTTTTAAGATTTAGCATAATATATTGGCACTACTGCTGGTGCTGGAGCTTGCGCAAAAGCAAAAGAGATAATTAATCGTTAGCGGCTACTTTCAGTTCGGTAATTGCTTTATAATAATCACCACTGCCGAAGATGGATGCGCCGGCAACTATCACCTGCGCGCCCGCCTCAACGATGCTTTTAATGTTTTGCAAATTAACTCCTCCGTCAACTTCCAGCAGGGGCTTGTTGGGCAGGCCTTTCAACATTTGACCGGCCTTGGTAATTTTAGGTAAAGTGTCTTCAATAAACTTCTGTCCGCCAAAGCCCGGATTAACGGTCATAACCAGCAAAAGCTCAATCTCTGAAATAATATTTTCGATACGCTTTAGCGGTGTATTTGGGTTCAGCGATACGCCCGCTTTTTTGCCGCATTTTTTTATCAGGCCAATCATCCGTTGGAGATTATCGGCGGCTTCAACGTGAACAGTAATGATATCGGCTCCGGCTGACGCGAAAGATTCAATATAGTTTTCAGGATTTTCAATCATCAAATGCACATCAAAAGGCAGTTTTGTTGTTTTTCTCAGGGCTGATATTATCGCCGGTCCCATGGTTATATTGGGAACAAAATGACCATCCATCACGTCAACATGAATCCAATCGGCGCCGGCTTTTTCCACGGCTGCAATTTCCTCACCCAACCTTCCGCCGTCAGCGGAAAGAATTGAAGGGGCAATTAGTACCATCAGATTTTTTCTCCTTTTGCATTTGTTCAATTATACTAAAGATTCCTCTCTGTCAACCACGGGTATTATACCCCTGCTTATACGGGATCAATTCAACTAACAGATATTACTGCGCTGTGCTTGTAATATCTGAGTTTCATTGATTCGGCTAACAAACTTCTATTCGCTTCGCTTTTGAAGTTTAAGTCTCATTACCCTTCGCTTCGCGGGATATTTATATTGCCCCGCTAAGCTTCGCACGCGGGATAATTTCCAATAGCCACCGGCTATTGGATAATTCGGCTAAAAAACTTCAACACGTGACCTTTAGGTTATGCGCTTTGCTTTTGAAGTTTTAGTCTCATTACAACTGACAGATATTACTGTACTGCGTTTGTGGAACACCTCTGGAAGGAGCCAAAGGCTATTTTCAAAGACACGACATCCCGCAAGGGGATAATATCTGAGTTTCATTAGAATTGGAGTTTCACAACAAACACGATTTAAATTTCATTTTAACCCCAGAGAAAAGTTGCTTGACACAAATGCGGAAAAATCTAAAGATAGAAATATGTACGTCTTATATAATGCTGTATTGATGGTTGCCGCGATAATTGTTTTGCCGTATTATTTATTGAAAATAATTTTTACCGGTAAATATCGCAAAAGTTTAATCCCGAAGCTGGGCGGAAGACAGGCAAAAATACTGGCCAATTTGAAGGATGGACCGCGGATATGGATACATGCGGTATCAGTCGGCGAAGTAACCGCTGCCGCTCCGATTGTCGCTGCCTTAAAAATGAAAAATCCGGCTGTGCAAGTTATCTTTTCCACTTCTACCGAAACCGGTCAGGAAATGGCGCGCCGTCTTATCCAAGGCGCTGCCGCGTTTATTTATTTTCCCCTGGATATTCCCCAGATTGTTCGCAAAAGCATAAAACAGGTCAACCCTAATGCTTTTGTTATGGTGGAAACGGAACTCTGGCCTAATTTTCTCAAAGCCTGTAAATCAAAAAGAATAAAGACCTTGATGGTTAATGGACGTTTTTCTTTGCGCTCTTATGGTAAATATTGCCTGACCAGTTTTTTTTGGAAAAAAATTCTTAATGATTTATCTGCCGCAGGTATGATTACCAAGATCGACGCGGCACGGCTGACAAGTATCGGCATGGCTAAAGAAAAAATTCAAGTACTGGGAAACGCCAAGTATGATGCGTTGGCGGCCATGGCCTCACCCGCTCTGCAGAAAGAAATTGCCCGCCGATTTAATGTGCGGGCGGATGAAAGATTTCTTGTGGCGGGCTCTACCCATCCGGGTGAAGAAGAAATCATCATCGATGTATATAAGAAGCTTTTAGAGCATCATCCTGAATTTAAAACAGTTATTGTTCCGCGGCATATTGAAAGAACCAGCACGATTTTGGAACTTCTGCGGAAATCCGGGTTGCCGGACGCCATTACTCTGACCGCCATGAATAACGGCAAAATACGTAAAAGCGAACGTATTATTGTTGTTGATGTTATCGGGGAACTCTTCAAGATTTATTCCCTGGCGACTATTGTTTATTGCGGCGGAAGCCTTGTTCCCAAAGGCGGGCAGAATATTTTAGAGGCAGCCGCCTGGGGAAAAGTAATTTTTTACGGCCCTTCGATGGACGATTTCAGCGAAGAAAAAGCTCTGTTGGAAGAAGCGGGTTGCGGCGTGACGATACGAAGTGCGGAAGAATTGCTGCAAAAAATTCTTCGCGTACTGGAATATCCCGAAGAACTGGAAAAACGAGGCGCCGCAGGCAAAGCTGTTGTGGCCGCCAACATGGGCGCCGCCGCCAGATACGCGGAAATGATTGTTAGGTGTTTAGACTGAAGCGGAGCGCTACGCGCGAAGCCCGGCGAATGCCAGGGCTGAAGAAAGGAATTCCCCTCTTTGGGAAAGAGGGGTTAGGGGAAATTTTCAGAAGAAAAATGTCTTATCAATTATGGACTCCTTAGTAAGTGTACGCGAACGAAGTTTACTAATGAAACTCAAGTTTTAGGAACGTAGTGAACTGAAACTTGTAAGTTGAATTATCCCGATAGCGTAGCGCTTCGGGATTGACAGCAGGTGTAAGATGGACTGTAAACAGGATACCGGTAGTAATTATCAAGGGGGATTTTTATGCTGAAAAAATACGAGGCGGCAAGCAAGCAGGTCAACCTGACAAGGGCTTTCATGGCCAGATCAGTTATTTACAGGTACCTGAACAGGACAAACCTGATATGCTACTCAGAACTTTCAAGACTTATCGGCTGTCAGGCATTCATCAAGCATGAAAACCACAACCCGACCGGATCATTCAAAATAAGAGGGGCACTTAATTTCTTTCAGCACATGTCCAAGGAAGAGCTGGAAAGCGGTATCCTCGTCGCCACCAGAGGAAACCACGGTCTGGCTATGGCCTGGGCGGGACAATGGTTCCATGTTCCCTGCACGGTTGTCGTACCGGAAAACAACAATCCTGAAATCAACAGGACAATAGAAAGCTACGGTGCAGAACTTATCGTCCACGGGGAAGACTTCTATGATGCACAGTCTTACTGCGAAGAGCTTGTGGACAGCGCGGGTTATTACTATGTCCAGCAGGGCAACGAACCGGAAATATTAAACGGCCTGGCCACAATGGGACTGGAGATCATTGAGGACCTGCCGGAAGTAGATACCATCATTTGTCCTATCGGCGGCGGTGCTGGTTGCGCATCGCTTGTAAAAACCATGCGTGCATTAAAACCTGATATCGAGATAATCGGCGTAGAGGCTCAGAATGCCCCATCCTTTTATAATTCCTGGAAAAAGGGAGAAATTGTAACTCTCGACGATGCCCATACGATTGCGGACGGCCTTGCCGCCAGAAGTGTATTCCATCTGCCCTATGTCATTCTCAAGGACACCATCAACGATGTCGTGCTGCTGACCGAAGACGAGATCCTGGAAGGAATTAGAATGGCGCTGACCACCACACATAATCTGGCCGAGGCCGCAGGCGCCGTTTCTCTGATGGCCGCTTACAAAATAAAAGACCGACTTTCCGGCAAGAAAGTGGTTATGATCATGTCCGGCGGCAACCTGAATATGGATACCCTGAAAACAGCACTTGGATGCTGATGCACGCCGCAATAATGTGACGAGGAGCGATTCAGGCGTAAAGCTCTTAATCACTTCTTCCTGTATTCAGTAAAACGTCGACCTCTGCCAATATGCATGACTTCAATCTGGAATAAACACAATTGAAACTCTTCGCGGCACGCCGCAAAGAATCTTCGATTCATAAGGGACAATATCATTCAGTATTCGCTCGCTCACTCCACAGCAAGCTATGGAGAATGCGCTCGCTACCGAATTCACGCCCGGCGAAAAACATCGACACCACATCCCACATTTTGTGGTCAATATTTAATTGACATAAAAGACCGACAATTTTATAGTCCCTCCAGCAACAAGCCCTTCTCATCAAAAAACTTTTTAATATGAATGCAAAGTGATAATATATTGCTCTATATAAAACCCCATTGGAAATTTAGAACTGTGAATTCACCCATTAAAAAAACGGCTGGCGAAAATTTCTAACCGCCGGAAGACGAAGAATGACGGGAACCAGCGAAGAATGTTATGATTTAAAATTAACTCCCATTATTTCGTTTAAATTCAAGATTTCCGTTAATATAAAAAAGTAGATTTCCATGGTGAATGAAATTACAAAATTAAACCTCGAAAGACAGAGTGATGTAAAAGTTATTTTGCCTTTATTCCTAAGTGCGCTGCTTGCGACATTCATGTGGGTTTATTATCTCTCCCAAGGGTTCAGCCAGCCAGGCATACTCGACGCTTTTATCGATATCCAAGCCTACGCCCTTCAAAAGGGGCAGATCGCCATCACTCCGGATCACCATCATATGTTTTATCATGACGTCAGCCTCTACAAAGGGAATTACTATTTTTATTGGGGGATTCTCCCAGCTGCTCTGCATGCTTTTTTATCGACATTCCTAGGCAGGGTGATATCGAGCTACCTTATTATATTTCTTTTTTTATTTCTTTTCGTCTATTTTTTCCAGCGTATCATCTTTGAAATAATGCATGCAGCGACCCAGACGTCATCATCCCAAAAATGTTTCGTTACATGCGCCACCATCATCCTTTCGTGGATATTGATCTTCAACCTTCCCCTTCCCCGCGACATCTATCGGGCTTCCTGGTTTTTCGGCCATTTCGTCATCTACGAGCAGCAGATAATGTTCGCTCTGGGCCTAGCCATGCCCGGACTTTTTTGCCTGATAAGAGGGCAAAAAGAAAACAAGCCGGTTTTCCTCATAGCCGCAGCCTGCTTTTTCGCGGCAGCGGCATGGGTGCGGGGCACCTGGTTTGTGTTTTCCATCCTCGCCATTCCGGTTATTTTTGGCGGACTCATGACGAAAAAAAGTCTCAGGTCATTGCTGAAATGGCCTCACTATGCATTCATGGCGGTCCCCGTTTTGTTGATGGGCGGACTGCTGGCGCTGAACTTTGCGCGTTTCGACAACGTTTTCGACTTCGGCCTGAAACTCCAAAACCCCGTGTTTTCTTTTTATCTCCGAATTCAGAACGGGCTGTTTTCACCTGTGACGCAGTTCGTCAACACGGCATACAAGATACTTGCATACTACACATCTCCGGGCTTGATCCATCTGTTGGGGGTGTGGGAAAAAAGTTCTTCGTGGTCCGAAGATTTGCTGGAACCATATTTATTTTACAACAACTCGATGATGCTGCTCTTGGTACCTATTGTACTGTATGGCATTTACCGGGCTTTCCGCGTAAATCGGAATATGCGCAACATCATCATCGCTATAGGAGCGATGGCGCTTATTATCAATGGATTGATTGCATTTACGGGCAATATAGTCACCATGCGGTACTTCGTGGAATGCTACTACCTGACCATGCTGCTGGTACTAGCCGGTTTGATGGTCGTGCTGCCCGTAAAGGTGTCGTTCCCGATACTGGCGGTGCTTCTCAGCATTCATCTGCCGGGAAATATAAAAGCATTTCTGGAAACCCGGCCTGAACTGCGTCTGATTAAGATCGTCGAGAGCAAACAAGATAGTGTGGATTATAGAAATATCTCTCCAGCGAGAACGGTTTTCATATACAAGGACATCCATTGGCATGAGGGCATAGTTACCGCATCACAACGGGGAACGTTTACTAGGTACAACACCCTCGGCATGATCCCCTTGCAAAACGGGATGATTAGCGCGGAGGACATGTCTGCTGTCTATATCAAGCCCCAAAAAGGGGAGGGGCGTTCGGGGAATAGGGCATTTCTCGAATTCGTCGGCATAAAATCGGTCACTACGCCGGGCAGGATCAGGGTGTATGTGGAGAAAACGAAGGTCTGTGAATTCAGCGTCGTGCCAGGCGAGGCGCAAACCTATAGGACCGAAATCGATTACGATCTGAAAGATGACACCCCTCACAGGTTGCTCATCTATTTTTTCGGGGAGAACACATCCTATCTTCCGGCAAAGCAGGGCAATCAACCGGCATTTTTGTTCGAGGCGATCCATCTGTCACGTGGGTGAATACGCTGAATCGTGAATCGCCAAAGATGGCATATAGCGTTTGATAAATTCTATACGGTAAATATTTTGCCAAAACAAACACCGCTCGAATGGCACAGTATACAGCCAAGGACAAAAAGACGAGCAGGTTTTTCCCGCCTTGAATGGCTGGCCCCAATATGTTCACACATCCCGAACAGAGGCGAACAGCTGGTGAGATTCTGCAACAATGCCGGAAACTACGGTTCAAGTGGTAATACTCACATCAATACTGAACCAAGAGTTGATGACTTGTGGGCGTTAACAATAATCTAGATAAAGACTTAAAAGGTCACTGTCTATCAAGTATAATATTGATCAGGACGCATCACTCGTCTTTTTTATAATAACCCGCCCACTTCGCATCGATTTGATTCTGGATGTCTGCAATCTGCACATCTGTCAGAATCTTGAAGCGTGACTGCGAGCGGAAATATTCACGCACCGGTATCAGCTTGCGTTTTTCCACAAGCTTTTCGGAGGCAGCGGTCAGTTTGAACTCACCATTAACTATCTCGTAGAGGTCATAATATCCGGTTTCCACGGCCAGCCGGCCGATCTTTATCCCATATCTCGGGTCGTATCCCCAGCCCGGTGGGCAAGGGATATGGATATGGAAGTATTTCGTGCCCGGCATATCGACGCACTTCCTGATCTTGTCGAAAAGGTCCAGCGGGTAGGCAGCGGAACACGCGGCAACGTAGCTTAAGTTATGCGCCGCCATGATGGCCGGTACATCCTTTTTTTGCTGCAGCTTTCCCTTGAACGGCGTGTTTGCGGTCAGAGCGCCGATAGGGGTAGTGCCCGAGCGTTGAACACCGGTATTCATGTATCCCTCGTTGTCGTAGCACAGGTAGATGAAGTTATCGCCACGTTCCGCGGCGCCCGATAAAGCCTGCAGACCGATATCGCTTGTTCCGCCGTCGCCTGCCCATGCGGCCACTTTGATATTAGTCTTTCCCTGTGACTTCAGTGTGGCCAGTATTCCGGTGGCTGCCGCTGCTGTGGATGCAAACGTTACATTCAGGCAGGGAAGCTTGGTCGAAGCAATCGGAAAAAGCCCTTGCAATACAGTAAGGCAGCTCGGTGGCACAACAAGGATTGTGTCTTTCCCCAGGGCCTTTAGACCCACCCGGTAGGCAATGGCCAGGCCACAGCCGGTGCACGCCCTTGTCCCGGGATGGACAAATTCCTCTATCGGTAAACTTAAAATTGTTGTTTTGGCCTGCATGAAATTCTCCTAAAGCTTGAGCCCCATCCAGACAGGTTCTTTTGCAACCCTGCTTTTGGTTGCAGCCCGGAGGGTTTGTGTCAAATCTTCTGTCCTGATGTCGCGGCCGCCGATTCCCAAAATAAAATTCTGAACAACCGGCAAGGCGCCAGTGCCTGCAAGATGTTCATAAAGTGCGGACTTTAAATCCGATACCAGCGCGCCTTCGTAACCGTAGCTCAGTGCCTTTTCGAAGACGATGACGCCTTTTTTCCCTTTCAGCGCATTGGCAATCGCAGCGTCCGGGAAAGGCCTGTAAAAGCGAACACCCATAACGCCCACCCTGATGCCCTCTTTTCTTAAAGCATCCACGGAAACCCGAAGTTGGTAGGTCAGAGAGCCCAAGCCCACGGCAATATATTGGGCATCAGCGCAAAGATAAGGCTCTATATACGGGTCACCGCCCCGGCCAAATATATCGGCAAACCTTTTTTCCGCTTCGGAAGCGACGGTAAGCGACGCCCGCAGTTTTTCCTGAAGCAGATAGCGAATCTCCATGTAGCCATGGGCAAGCTCACCGCGGACATCCATACGCACATCAGGAAGGGTCACTGTATTGAGATTGGCAGGCTCCTCAGTGTTCAGTGCATAGTCCGGCTTAAATGGCGGCAGAAATGCATCGACTTTTTCCTGATCCGGCACAGCAAACGGCATGTACGTGTGAGACAGGATATACCCGTCATAGCAGACCATAATCGGGATGCTCACCTTCTCCGCCAGCCAGTATGCTTTTATGACCGAATCAATGATCTGCTGGTGGTCAGAGCAATACATCTGTATCCAGCCGGTATCGCGTTGGGAAATTGAGTCCTGCTGGTCATTCCAGACATTCCAGGGAGCGCCTACCGCCCTGTTGACAACGCACATGACAATGGGAAGCCTGGCGCCAGCCGCCCACTGAACCTGTTCATGCATGTAAAGAAGCCCATTGGCGCTGGTTGCGGTAAAAGCTCTGGCGCCGGCCGATGATGCAGCTATGCATACGGCAAGGGCGGAATGTTCGCTCTCTACGTGTATGTACTCGGCCTTCATTTCACCTGCTTCAACATACTCGGAAAGTTTTTCTGTAAGAGGGGTCTGCGGTGTAATGGGATAGGCGGCGATGACATTGGCACGACAAAGCTTGACGCCCAGAGCTGCCGCGACGTTTCCGTTTTCGATAATATGCATGGCGTCTACTCCTTGTCCTTATCATCTTGCGCGAACTTGGCCTCGTCCACCATGGTGATGGCCTTGGTAGGGCATTCTTCAGCGCAGATGCCGCATCCCTTGCAGTATTCCAGGTCGATCTGCGGCGGTATCGTCCTGGAGATAACTATCTCCGGACAGAACAGCCAGCATATGAAACAGGCCTCGGCATTCCTTTTGCAGGGGATGCAGAGGCTTTTATTCAATACCGGCCGCTCCACCCTCCAGGAACCAGTTTTTCCGCCATCACCCGGCCCGTGTTCGCTGTGGGAAGTTTTTCTCCTGTAATTTCTGGTGCCCATTTTCAACCTCCCGCCACAGTTTTTTCGAAGGCAATTTTTGCAGCCAATGAATTTTTTTCGGGATTTCTTGTGCTGAATTCTTCTTCAATGCCTTTGATCAGGATATCCATGCCCAGGAGATTTGTGGCCTTCGCCAGCGTTCCGATTATCCCTGTATTGACCATGCCGTGAGGAAGACCTGCCTCAACAGATATGGCCGTAATGTCAGCGGTGGCCAGCCTGTAATTTTTAAAGTTGTACGATTCAAAAGCCTTTGGCGTGTTCAGAACGATTATCCCGCCGGGTTTGAGGCCGCAGGTGACATCCGCCTCGTTCAAAAGCAGGTGGTCAAGGACGACAATGATGTCCGGTGTCTCGATGGGTGATAAATCATAAATTTTGCCCCTGGATATCTTCAGGGATGTCATGACCGGCGCGCCCCGGCGCTCTGTGCCAAAGGTTGGAGCCATGACAACGCCCGGATAGCCGGAGACAAAAGCTGCCGAGGCAACAATTTTTGCCGCCGTTATGGCGCCCTGACCGCCGCGTCCATGCCAGCGGATTTCAGCATACTCCTTGTTCATAAATGTATCCTCAAAATTTAGGCTGACCCCCTTGCAGGGGGCGCGAGACTGAAGCAAAGCCCGGCAGGGAACCCCGGCGTATGCCGGGCATGCCGGGGCTAGGTTGAAATTCAGTTTTTCCTCAAAGCTTTAATCAAGCTGTTCAGCACTTTTTCAGTTTCAGTTACTTTTGGTTCAATAATTGACAAATCTTCGTCACTCAGGAAGCCTAATCGCTTTGATAAACTTAGCTGATAGTGCAATTCCCTTAATGACCCGAAAGCCATATTGAGGAATCTCACATAATCTGCTTGAGTGTCACGCGCGCAACCTTCAACAATATTGGAAGGCACTGAAATCACTGATCTCCTGATTTGAGAAGTCAGTCCATATAACTCTTCTTTAGGAAAACTTGCCGTAGCTCTATAAACCAAAATAACTATCTCGTCCGCTAATTGAAGCTCTCCGCGGCTTGCCGCGGAGAATCTTCGATTCTTAAAGAATAATATCATTCAGTATTCGCTCGCTTACCCCGCAGGGGTATCGGTCTTCAGTCTACAGCCTTCAGCCTTTCTTTGTTTTCATTCCGCGTTATCAATATTTAATTTTCCATCTACTGTCCCTCTTTTTTGCTCTTCTCTTGTTAACAATTCTGACAGCGCAATAAATTATGGCGAAAAATAATAATCCGATAAAAAGGAGCGCTAAAATCGTAGACAAAGTTGCATGGGCGATGAGAGCACCCGGATGCCAGCTGGGTTCACTTACAATACGCCCAAGTTTGGTTTTGTATTTTCCCGGCAAATCGGGAATGCCGTCGCCGTTTGTATCCCGGAATGACTGTACATATTCGATCACTCCCTGCCATTCTTTTAGCTCCTGTATGCCGCGTTTGGTTTTATCCGCATCTACCCGCACGTCCGATAGATTTTTTACGGGTCTTCCCTTTTTATCTTTCGGGACGATATCGAGGAAATGATAAGTATAATTCCCCACTACTTTTAAAAAGGTGGCGTTGTAAATATTGGCCGCCACCCGGTAAAGCCGGTGGTTGGATTGACTGTAGTCAAGCTTTTTATATCCTTCTTCCTCGCCGCCCATTTCGATATTCGTCACCCTGTCAAAAATTACGCGGTGTGGATTGTAAGTAAAGCGCAGGCCGGATATTTGCAGAAAATAGTCGTATCCCTTGAGCGGGTAAACGCTGGTTAAAATTTCCAGAGCCCTTTTGATTTCATATCCGTAGAGGTAAAAACTAATCAGCGGGTAGCCCATCGTGGAATCTTTATCCATACCGACACCCAGCGGTATAGTGCGGAATAAATCGCCGACTGTTATCCTGCCGGTCTTGCCGGCGAGCAAATTATCGCGGATAACTCCATTGGATTCCACGGCGACGTCAACATGGCTTGCCGGATCATCTGCTTCCGAGTCAACTTTATTTACATACCAGCGGATCGAATCGGCGATCATGTTACCCAGCGGCGATTCATACGCGCCGATTTCCAAATCCCAGTTAGTATGAGCGATAACTTTGTCATAGCTCAAACCGTAACCGGCGAGAAATTGCGCGTTAATTTTTTGTTTGAATCTTTCAATCGTCTTTTGAATCGCCGCATCGCCGACGATAGAGCTGTTCACGGCTATCGTTTTATAATTTTTCAGCACGACCTTTTTTTTATCAATGACGACATCCAGAATGCCTACATCTTTTCCATAAACCCAGGCATGGACAATGATTGTATCACCTACTTTAACCGGAGTTTGGTGCCAGGCATGCGTGTGCCCGCTGACAATTACATCGATTCCCTTGACTTTACGGGCGAGAATTTCATCCTCGGATTTACCGGCATCCGTGCTGAGGCCGCTGTGGGAAAGGCAAATAACAATATCCACCTTTTCCTTTTCCCGCAATATGCCGACAATCCTGCGGGAAACTTCGAGGGGATCGCCAAAAGTTACCGGTTTGGCAAAAGGAGCTACCGCCGCGGCATCCTTGCCCATAATGCCGAAAATTCCGATCTTGATTCCTTCGCGGGTCAAAACGGTATAATCTTTTACGCCAACTTCTAGAAAAGCTTCTTTCAAACTATTATCGGCGGGATGTTTTTTATCAAAAATAGCGCTGGCAAAAACGATTGGAGGCATTCCTCCGAAGGCTTTGGCGGCCCTCAAAATCCGGGCCAACCCCGCCGGTTTCAAGTCGAATTCGTGGTTGCCCAGCGTAACGGCGTCATAGCCCATGTCTTTAAGCAGGCGCAATTCGAAGGCTTCTTCGCGCGCGAGCATATGAAAAAGAGAACCCATCGTATAATCGCCGGAATCCAGAACCAGCACGGTATTTTTTCTTTCTCTTTTTGTTTTTTTAATTACAGCGGCAATGCGCGACCAGCCGCCGAGGGTTTTATCGGCTCCGGTATCATATGGCCGATAGTCTATCTCCGGAGAAAATCCCTGTAAGTGAGAGTGCAGATCGTTGGTATGCACTATGGTAATTAGTTTTTCCGCCGCCGGCAAATTTGCGGAAAAAGAAAAAAATATGGCAGTGAAAATAACGGCAATGCGCAGCAGTTTCATTTTCCCTCCTGTAGGGCGTTGTTCTCCCTTAATCATTTCCTAGCATAAAATTCAGGCGAGGAAAAGTGTTTATCGTCCAATAATGCCTCAATTTTTTCCAGCAATCCGAAAAGAGTCGTTTTATCCAAAGCAGAAACAGCAACGGCATTAAAGCGCCGGCAAAGATTTTGCAGTAAATCTTTATCGGCAATACGGTCGGCTTTATTCAATACTCTTATCGTCGGCTTGCCCTGAATATCCAATTCTTCCAGAATTTTTTCCACCGCCGAAATTTGATCTTCAAACTGATTATTGCTGATGTCAATTACATGCAAAAGAATGTCGGCATCGCTCAGCTCATCGAGCGTCGCCCGGAATGCCGCAAACAATTCCTGCGGCAAATTGCGGATAAAGCCCACCGTATCGGTGATAATCGCTTCAGTATCGCGGGGAAAACGAAGCCGGGCGCTTTTTGTATCCAGCGTGGCAAAAAGTTTATCCTCAACCAATACTGAACTTTTGGTGAGAGTATTGAGCAGTGTGGATTTGCCGGCATTGGTATAGCCGACGATGGAAATTACCGGCAAGTCTGATTTTTGCCTTTTGCCGCGGCGCTGAAGCCGTGATTTTGTTATCGCTTTTAAATCTTTTTCCAGTCGGCCAATGCGTTCGCGAATACGGCGGCGGTCGATTTCTAATTTTGTCTCGCCCGGACCGACGCCGCCGATACCGCCGGCCAGCCGCGAAAATGAAGTATCCAGATGCGAAAGCCTCGGCAGCATGTACCTGAGCTGTGCCAGTTCTACCTGAATTTTACCTTCCCGGCTGTGAGCGCGTCTAGCAAAAATATCCAGAATAACCTGCGTGCGGTCGAGAATTTTCAGCCCGGTGAAATCATTGATAGAGCGCACCTGCGCCGGAGTCAGTTCGTGGTCAAAGATCAGCATGTTGGCGCCTATTTGCGTGGCGCGCAGGCCGATTGCGGAAAGCTTTCCTTTGCCCACCATATATTTGGGGTCAGGCTGCGGGCGGTATTGGACAAGGCAGTCGAATACTTCCACACCGCAGGTGCGCGCCAGTTGTGAAAGTTCAGCAAGCGATGCTTCCGCGGAGGATTGCGGATTTTTTTCCACGCGCAAAAGAATGGCTTTCTCCGCCGCTTCCATCTTGCGATATTTCTGTTTTTTGGCAAACTCATCTTCCAACGCCGCAATAAAAGAAAGAAAATTAATGTTGAGCCGGCGCGGCTCTTCGGGATTCATGATTAACCAGTACTCTCCTGCCGGATTTTCCGGAATCAGGTGCGCCCAATGGAGCGCTCCCGCGGAGCCATCCGGGCGAGCTTCCAATGCGCCGATCATGTCGAGGCGCAGGTGCGATAAATCGGTTAAATCCTCGCCGGAGAGACCTTCCGTATTTAAATGAGTATGAATCAGGCGCAAGCCTTTGAACCGCGAAGACGACGAGCGAAATCCTTCCAGAGAAGGAATTAAAACGCTTTTATTGTCGCCTACGATTACCGTGTTTATTTCGCCTTTGCGGCTGATGAGCAGGCCGATTTGGCGATTAATATCGCGGGAAAGGAGAGACAGCCGCAAGGCCAGCTCCGGACTGATGATATTTTCCGGGGAAATGCCTTTGCGGTAAAGGCGCTCTATTTGCTTGATTTGAGCGGCGCCCAGTCCTGCCGTATTTCCGAATATTTTATTGATAGCCGTTTTTCCTGTTCAATTTGCCAATACGTGTCCCCCGCTGGCGGGGGATTAAGGGGGTGGAAGCCTCAATCTCGCCAATAATTCTTTCTAACTCTGATATAACACCGGCCATATTTTTTAAAACTTCCTCATCGGTAAATCTAACTATTTTAAATCCAGCCTTGGCAAGCCGCTCTTCACGCCAATTATCTTTTACCACTGGAAACTTCATTATCATGAGTAATTCCGTCAAGCTCAACAATCAACATCAATTCCTTACAGAAAAAATCTGCAATGTACTGCAAAATCGGCCGTTGTCTTCTGAACTGATACCCCTTTAACTGTTTCGCTTTTAAGGCATATTTCCATAAACAGGCTTCTGCCTTGGTTAAGCCCTTTCGTAACTGTCGGGCAAGCGGTTGCAATTTCTTATTATAGCTGTAATTACCACCGGATCTAATTGCCATCTGTATTTTATCCACCTCCGTCACTGCGTGACACCTCCGCCAGCGGAGGATATGCATAACTAATTGGGGTTTATCTACCACATTTCATCCGGATTAGTCAAAACAGCAAAAAAAGTTAAAGTTAAGGATAAAGACTGAAGATAGAAGATAGAAGATAGAAAGATAAGAATGGGTCTATAATCCCTGCTGCGCGGCAAATAGCCCCGCTAAGCTGCGCTTACGGGATGAATTCAGCAATCCCAATAGCCACGGCTATGGGAAGTTTCATTAATTCCACTAACGCTTCCTATAGTCAGCGAGTCTCATTAAAAATCCCCGGAAGTTGCCCGCCCTTCCGGGGATAATTATTTTAACTAACAGTCCCGGCAGGAACTCCGGCGAATGCCGGATGCGCCGGGCTGACACTTCAGCCTAATAGGCTAAACGCCTTCTTTTAGAAGGTCAAGGTCAGCTTATTGATGACCAGATAGTTGTCTCTGATCTGTTGATCATTGCTCATCCCTCTGAAATAATCACCGACAAAGAGATAACCTACGCCCAGCATATAGGAGAGGTTATTGGTGATTTTGTAAGTGGCAGTGATGTCAACTTCCGCGCCGTAATTGGCGTTGAGGATACCGGTCGGTTTCTTGTCGACTGTCGCCCAAGAAAGTGAAGCCATGATATCCAACGGGGCAATGGGTCTCACACCCACTCTGCCCTGGAGGAACAAGGCATTGGTCATTCCGCCGTCGTTGCTTGCTAAGTAGGGGTTATCGCCGTTGTTATTATTCGCGGTTCCGTCCCAACCAGGTGTCTTTCCCACCCAGTAATAACGGTCGTAATTAAACAGAATCAAACAGGGATTCCAGTCGGCTCCACCGGTAATAAAGCCACCTTCTTTTTTATCCAGGGTGTCTTTATTATCGCCGGCAACATAAGCAACACTAGCGCCGAAGTAAACGATACCCAGATCAACCGTTGCATCAACCCAGCCGGCTAAATTTTCCAGTTTCACATCGGTGCCGCCGGCGCCGGTATCATACTTCTGGTAATCACCAAAGCCATAAACCAATTCCGCCTGAACGAAAACCGGACCGATCTTTGCTTTGATGTAGGGCACTAAAAAGTATACACTTTGCTCAAACTGTCCGTAAGCTGCCGCTCTGGGCAATGCCGAACGGATCCATTTTCCCAGCAGACCAACCGAACCGTCCTTCCAGGAATAAATACCGGCTATGACATACTGATCAATATCCCTGTCCGCAGCAGTCTGCAGGGGGTTTTTCGCGCTGTAGCTTTGCTCTTTAAATTTACCAATGTAGCCGAGCGCTGTAAACGGGCCGAACTGACCTATGTAGGTAATTCTGCCGAGTGGTGATGTGGAATCGGCAAATACTGTTCCCCACGCGCCATCATCCTGAATACCAACCAAAAACATGCCGATGGGAGAGACATACTGAATGTAGGCCAAATCGAAAGCGATGTTTTCGTTTTCCGCCGTTGTCCCTGATGAGAGCGGGTCAGTAGCGGCTGTAGCTGAACCTAAGTTCGCGGTTGCTCTGGCTGCGCCCCAGGATCTTTCCAGAGCGTCAAAACGGGTAACCAGCGAAAGACCCGGAGAAACGATAAAGTCGGTCTTCACGCGCAGTCTCTGATAGTAGAAAGCGGTGGAGGGACCGTCAGTTCCGGAATCTTTCCTAAAGGTTGTTCTATCCTGATACAATCCGGCTGCATAAAATGAGCCGCTAAACTTTACATCGACCGCCCAGGCCGATGCGCTGAAGGCCATAACCAGCCCCAGCGACAACAAAATTAACCAAAATCTCTTCATTTTTTCCTCCTTAAGGAACTAATAAGAGTTTGAAAATCCGCCTTTAAAAAACGGGCACCTTTCAAAGGCAACTCTATCGCCACATATCCCGCGGCCTTTTTACGGGCTAAAACATACCTTCCACAGGATATATTGCATGGAACCTAACACCGGTAAAAAAGCTTGTCAAGATTTTTTTGAAGAAAAATTTGTTTTATTTTGATCTTTTTGCGCCATAAAAGCAGCAACAACCATGCCATGTTTTCACCCACTCTGGCAAGGTATTACAAACAGCCCCAACAAGCAGGCCAAACACACCATTAATCTGGCTGAAGTTTACCCGAGTGCCTGCCGTATTACACATAAAAAATCCCCGGCAATACCGCCAATCTGTCGGAGCTACAACCACAAGAAAGAGCAAAAATCTTATTGCCGTCAAGTGGTTGATTATAATGGAAAATGATTGCAGCAGGCAGGATTTTAAATATTTCTTGACATCAATGTGATATTGAGGTAGGTGAGGTCGCAAGGATATTGTGACTTGCGGTCAAATTATGACCCCTGTTCACAAGACGCGAGGCCCGATAAAAGCGCGGATTACCTATATTAAAACGTAGCTAAAAACGTTGGAAATTATAAAATTAAAAAGGGAGGTAGAAGAGTATTATGGCTGATGCAGAAAAGGTTCAGTTAAAGGAAGTCTATCCGGTGCCGGCAAATATAAAAAAGACGGCATTTATCAGCGGTAGAGCGGCTTATGACAAACTGTGGAAAAGATCGATTGAGGAGCCTGACGCTTTTTGGGGCGAGATTGCCAGCGAATACGTCGAATGGTTTAAAAAATGGGATAAAGTGGAAGACTACAATTTCAACGTCAAAAAAGGCCCCATTTACGTTAAATATTTCCAGGGCGGAAAGCTCAATGTCTCTTACAACTGTCTGGATAAACATTTAAAGACCCGCGGCAACAAAATTGCCATTCAGTGGGAAGGCAATGAGCCCGGTGAACAAAAGTCATTTACCTATAAACAGCTTCACGAACAAGTTTGCAAATTCGCCAACGTCCTCAAAGCCAACGGCATTAAAAAAGGCGACAGAGTCTGCCTTTACATGCCGATGGTTCCGGAACTCGCCATCGCGATGCTCGCCTGCACCAGAATCGGCGCCATTCACAGCATCGTTTTCGGCGGATTCAGCTCCGATGCGCTCAAAGACAGGATTCTTGATTCCGGCGTGAAGTTACTGGCCGTCTGCGACGGCACTTTCCGCGGCAATAAAGCCATCCCGCAAAAAGCCGGCGCGGATGAAGCGCTGAAATCATGCCCCTCGGTGAAAACTGTCATCGTCGTCAACCGTGTCGGCGATAAAATCAAATGCGATTGGACTGCCGGCCGCGACAAGTGGTGGCACGAGGAAATGGCGAAAGTGGACGCCAAGTGCGAGCCTGAATGGATGGACGCGGAAGATCCGCTCTTTGTTCTTTACACTTCCGGCTCCACGGGAAAGCCCAAAGGCGTTATGCACACCACCGGAGGCTATCTGGTCTTCGTCGCCTACACGCACAAGATGATTTTCGATTATCATGAAGAAGATATTTTCTGGTGCACCGCCGATATCGGCTGGGTAACGGGACACAGCTACATCGTTTACGGCCCGCTGTGCAACGGCGCGACTTCGGTTATGTTCGAAGGCGTTCCCAATTATCCGACCTTCAGCCGTTTCTGGCAGGTTGTAGAAAAATACAAGGTCACCATTTTCTATACCGCACCTACGGCCATCCGCGCCATCGCCAAAGAAGGCAACGATTGGGTCAAAAAAGCGAATACATCTTCGATCCGAATTCTGGGCACCGTCGGCGAGCCGATTAACCCGGAAGCATGGAACTGGTATTACAATGTTATCGGACGCGGCGAATGCCCCATCGTGGATACCTGGTGGCAAACGGAAACCGGCGGCATTTTGATTACGCCTCTGCCCGGCGCCATCGACATCAAACCCGGTATGGCCACTGTGCCTTTCATGGGCGTATGGCCTGTCCTTGTTGATGACGAAGGAAAAGAATTTAAAGAAACAGTCGCCAGCGGCGCGCTGTGCATTAAAAAACCGTGGCCGGGAATTATGCGGGGCGTCTATGGAGACCCCAAAAGATTCCAGGAAACTTACTTTGAACAGTTCCCCGGATACTACGTGGCTGGCGACGGCGCCCGCCGCGACAAAGACGGCTATTATCAGATTACCGGCCGCATCGACGACGTTATCAACGTTTCCGGCCACCGCATGGGAACGGCGGAAGTGGAAAGCGCGCTGGTCGCCCATAAGTCGGTCGCCGAAGCGGCGGTTGTCGGTTTCCCCCATGACATCAAGGGACAGGGAATTTACGCCTATGTTACCCTGAAAACCGGCGTGCAAAAATCGGAGGAATTGAAGAAGGAATTAATCGCTCATGTGCGCACGGTTATCGGGCCTATTGCCACTCCTGATAAGATTCAGTGGGCGGATATGCTGCCCAAAACACGCAGCGGCAAGATCATGAGAAGAATTTTAAAAAAGGTCGCCGCCAATCTGCTGGGCGAACTGGGTGACACCAGCACTCTGGCCGATCCCACGGTCGTTGACGATATCGTAAAAAACAGGGTGTAAGCTGAAAAGCCCGATTTTCCTAAAACATAAGAAAATCGGGCTTTTTAAGTAAGATGGAGCTGTCAAAAAGTCGTCACACCGGTGCAAACCGGTGTCCAGACTTCGTAATCGAACGAGTATTCGATGGACAAACTCCAGCGGAAAGCCGGTAATTAATACTGGATTCCGGCTTTCGCCGGAATGACGAACATGAGGTTTTTTCGACTTTTTACGAGACCATGAATAAAGTCTTTTATTAAAGAAAAAAATAAGAATGCGCGTTTTGCTAAAAAAGCTTTAGCGCAGGACAAGGAGGTTTAAAGCTGTGAACATTATTGCATGTATAAAACAGGTACCGGATACGGAAGCGCAGATAAAAGTGAAAGCTGACGGATCGGGCATCGAAGACGGCCAGATCAAATGGGTCATGAATCCTTATGACGAGTACGGAGTGGAAGAAGCCCTGCGGCTGAAAGAAAAAAACGGCGGGGAAGTAACGGTTGTTTCCATGGGGCCGGCACGGGCAATGGAAACTCTAAGAACTGCACTGGCTATGGGCGCGGATAAGGGCGTGCACGTCTCCGACCCGGCCTTGGATAACGCCGATGCGTTCGTTACGGCTTCGGCTCTGGCCGCCGTCATTAAAGGAATGCCTTATGACATCATCTTTTGCGGACAGCGCGCCATTGACGATGACTCAGGCCAGGTCGGCCCGATGCTGGCCGAGCTTTTGGGAATCCCCCAGTTGACTCTGGTCACGAAACTGGATTTTGCCGGAACTTCGGTAAAGGTTATCCGGCCGATCGAAGGAGCACAGCTCTCGATCGAAACAAGTTTGCCCTGTGTGGTTACGGCGCAAAAGGGACTCAACGAACCGCGCTATGCCTCGCTTCCGGGTATCATGAAAGCGAAGAAGAAGCCCGTGGACGTGAAAACCGCCGCGGCGCTGGGAATCGCCACGGAACCAAAAACAAAAGTAGCCAAAACCATTCCGCCTCCGGCCAGACCTCCCGGAAAAATTATCTGCGGAGATGATCCGGCGCAAAAGGCGGCGGAAGTAGCCCGGTTGTTGAGGGAAGAAGCAAAAGTCATCTAATACTAATGCGCTTTCGTTGGCTAACTTTGTTGGCATCGTCGTCGGCTTCCTCATCGTATTAGTAATACGCCTGCGGAGCCCCCTCCTTGCCGCCTCGTTATCCTTAGAAAGCGATGTGGTATTATCTTAATGAAAGCGGAGGATTGATAAAATGGCAAAAGGAGTATGGATAATTGCAGAACAAAGAGACGGCGCTTTGCGTAAAATAAGCTTTGAGCTTGCTTCCACAGCCAGAAAATTAGCCGATCAACTGGGAGCCGAAGTAGGCGCTATTCTGCTTGGTTCAGGTATAGAAGGCTTGGCCGCGCAATTGGGAAAATACGGCGTGGATAAAGTTTATGTCGGAGATTCTCCGGCATTGGAACCATATATCACCGAGGCCCACGCGGCGGCGGCAGCAAAAATAATTAAAGAAAACGATCCGGCAATCGTGCTTCTGGGCGCATCCGTTCAGGGCAAAGACTTATCGGCACGCCTGGCCGGAAAACTGGCCACCGGTTTGGCCACGGATTGTATCGATGTAAAAATTGCCGACGGCAAACTCGTAGCCACAAGACCGATGTATGGCGGTAAATGCTTCGGCGAAGTCGTAACGAGCGCATCTCCTCAGATGGCTTCGCTTCGTCCCAATGTTTTCGCCATGGCGGAAAACGCCAAAGCGGCGGCAGTTACTAAATTCGATCCCGCCATCGACGCGACTCAAATTAAGAGTAAAATTCTGGAAGTGCAGAAAGACACCAGCGGCAAGGTGGATTTAACCGAAGCCAATGTTATCGTTTCCGGCGGACGCGGTATGAAAGGACCGGAAGGATTCCAAATTCTGGAAGAATTGGCCACAGTGCTGAAAGGCTGTGTCGGCGCATCGCGCGCCGCAGTGGATGCCGGCTGGAAGCTGCAGAAAGATCAGGTAGGACAGACAGGCAAAGTCGTTTCTCCCAACCTTTATATCGCCTGCGGCATTTCCGGTGCGATTCAGCATCTGGCGGGAATGAGTTCTTCCAAGTATATCGTAGCCATCAACAAGGATGCGGAAGCCCCCATTTTTGCGAAGGCTGACTACGGTGTCGTGGATGATCTCTTTAAAGTTGTACCCGAATTAACCGGCGCCTGCAAAAAGCTGGTGGGATAATTAATTAGGTTGATAGACTGATACCCTATAGGGCACAAGAGGCTGAAGGCCGAAGAGTAAGATTAATATAATATTAATAATATTCTTCGGTCTTCAGTCTAACAATCTTCAACCTAAACTCCTTCAGTCTTCAGTATAAATACCTAGTTTCGGAGGATTAATGGAACATACAACAACATTTTCAGTAGGAAACGAAGGCCGCGAAGTATTCTGGAACGCTCAATATTTTGAGCCGATACTTTTTGCTTTAACTGCCGTGGCGCTGGCCATATTCGCTTACGGAATTTACCGGCGCTGGAAACTATGGAGGGCCATGGGTAAAGACGAAATCCGCTGGGATAAACTTCCGGCAAGGATAAAATCCCTCTTCGTAAACGGCTTTTTGCAGATCAAGACCTGGAAAGATGCTTATCCGGGAATTATGCACGGCTTAATCTTTTTTGGTTTTTTTGTTTTATTATTCGGAGCCATTTTCGATGCCGGCGAATTCCACATCACGGAACCCTTATTTAACTGGTCGTTTCTGCGCGGCAACTTTTATCTTGGTTTTTCCTTCCTGATGGATTTATTCGGCCTGCTGGTGCTTATCGGAGTGCTCCTGGCGCTTTTGCGCAGATACGTAATCAGGCCGGACCGCCTGGCTTATAAGGAAAAATCCGATAACACCGCCGATGACGCCATCGCCCTGTTGTTAATTGCCGGTATTATCGTGACCGGATTCATAATTGAGGCTTTGCGTATTTACGTCACCAATCCCTCCTGGGAAGTGTGGTCGTTTGTGGGCTGGACACTTGCCCGCACATTCACCGGCCTGGATTTGGAGACCGCAAAGATACTGCATAAGGTAAGCTGGTGGACGCATACCTTTATAGCACTGGGTTTTATCGCTTACATTCCCTATTCGCGGCTTTTGCACATAATTACCACTCCCGTAAATCACTTCCTTCTCTCTTTGCAGCCCACGGGATATCTGGAGCCGATTCGCGATTTTGAAAACGCGGAATCTTTCGGCGCCGGCAAATTGGAAGATTTTACCTGGAAACAAATTTTCGATTCGGATGCCTGCACGCGCTGCGGGCGCTGTCAGGACGGATGCCCGGCTTATCTATCCGGCAAGCCTCTCTCTCCTAAAAAAGTTATTCAGGATATCAAAACTTACTGGCTGGAAAAAGCTCCCGCGGCAATCAAAGCCAAAGCAGCCGCCGCGGAAACGACGGGAGAAGCGGCGCCGGGGAAAGCTCTTGTGGGTGAAGTTATCGATTTGCATGAATTGTGGGCCTGCACCAACTGCATGTATTGCATGGAGCACTGTTCAGCCTCCATCGAACATGTGCCGAAGATTGTCAACATGCGTCAATATAAGGTGCTTACCGAAGCCGATTTTGGTCCGGAACTGCAATTGACTTACCGCAATATGGAAAACAATTCCAATCCCTGGGGTATAGGCGCTCATTTACGCGCCGATTGGGCCAAAGAGCTGGGTATCAAGACTCTGGCGGAAAATCCCAAAGTGGAATATCTCTATTACGTCGGCTGTTCCGGCTCCTTCGACGACCGCGGCAAAAAGGTCTCCGTTGCCTTTGCCAAAATTTTACAGGCGGCGGGCGTCAGCTTCGGCATTTTAGGCAACGAAGAAGGCTGTTGCGGCGATTCGGCCATGCGCGGCGGCAACGAATACCTCTTTCAGACGCAGGCGCAAGCCAACATCGCAGTAATGAACGGCTACGGCGTGAAAAAAATAATTACGACCTGCCCGCACGGTTATAATGCCCTGAAAAAAGATTATCCTAACTTCGGCGGAATTTTCGAAGTTTACCATCACACCGAAATCATCGCCAATTTACTTGCTTCAGGGAAAATTACCCTGTCCAAACCGCTCACGGGATTGTTTACTTATCATGATTCCTGTTTCCTCGGCCGTTATAACGATATTTACAAACAGCCGCGCCAGATTTTGAAGGCTGTCCCCGGCATAAAGCTTGCCGAAATGGAACGAAATCTCAGCAAGAGCTTCTGCTGCGGCGCCGGCGGTGCCCGGATGTGGATGGAGGAAGATATCGGAGATCGCATCAACAACATGCGGACCGATCAGGCCGCGGCAACAAAGGCCGGGACTGTGGCTGTTGCCTGTCCTTTCTGTCTGACCATGTTTTCGGACGGCATTAAAGACCGGCAATTGTCGGAAAAAATGGTCTCTCTGGATATTGCCGAGATCGTCTTAAAGGCAATGGGTCTGGAAGAAACCAAAGCCCCTGTTGATGTTTGTGCGATATAAACAGCTGTTTTTCCATTAGTAGTAAATTAACATTTTTTAAAAAGCCTGTTCTTAGTAAAGAGCGGGCTTTTTTTATGGCAATTTTTCAAAATTTGTTTTATTTTTGCGCTTATAGTATAAGACCAACCATATTCAGCAAAAAGGATGGTAATAAATCATGGCTACAAACATAAGTTATCAGGATAAACCGTGGCTTAAATCTTATCAGAAAGGCGTCCCGGAGCATGTTAAATACGAGGAAATTTGCATGCCCGATGTTCTGGAGCGGACAGTGGCTCAATTTCCAAAAAACGATGCTTTAATTTTCCAGGGATACAAAGTTAATTTCGCGCAGTTTAAGGAAATGGTAGATAAGCTCGCCACTTGCCTGACTGATTTTGGAGTCAAAAAAGGCGATGCCGTGGCCATTTTACTGCCCAATATAATTCCCTGTGTGGTGGCTTATTATGCCGTTTTGAAAATAGGCGCGATCGTGGTGATGAATAATCCGCTTTATTCCGACCGGGAATTGGAATATCAATTTAATGATTCCGGTTCTAAAGTATTAATCACTCTTGATCTTCTCGGCAATCGGATGATTGATCTGCGTCCCCGCACGCGCATCAAACAAATAGTCATTACATCCATCGGTGACTATCTTCCTTTTCCCAAAAATCTTTTATTCCCGCTGGTAGCCAAAAAGAAGAAGCTGGCCGCCGACGTAAAAGCCGCTGCCGACGTTTATCGCTGGAAAGAATTAATAGATAAATACCCGGCAAATCCTCCGCGAGTAAAACTTTCCTTCGCTGATGTAGCGATATATCAATATACCGGCGGGACAACCGGCGTTTCCAAAGGCGTGGAATTAACCCATTCCAATTTAAGCAAGCAGGCGCAACAAAGTTCCGCTTGGTTCCCCGATTTTAAAAGTGGCAAGGAAAAAATGCTGGCAGCGCTGCCCTATTTCCATGTTTTCGGCATGTCCTGTGTGATGAATGTTTCCGTGTCTATGGGTTGGGCGCAAATACTGATTCCCAGACCTCAGCCGGAAGCTATTCTGGAAGCCATCAAGAAATTCAGGCCTTCTTTTACGCCGCTGGTACCCACTATGTATATCGGTCTTTTAAACCATCCCGATTTGAAAAAAACGGACATGAGCTGCATTAAGGGCGCCTTTTCCGGCAGCGCGCCGCTGCCGGTGGAAGTAATTCGTGATTTTGAAAACATTACCGGAGGAGTTATCGTCGAAGGCTTCGGCATGACGGAAACTTCGCCGGTTACGCATATCAATCCTTTCGCCGACGGCGCCCGTAAAATCGGCTCTGTCGGCCTCCCCGTTTCGGATACTTTGGCCCGCATAGTTGATTTGGAAGAAGGCACAAAAGATATACCCATCGGCGAACGCGGCGAACTAATCATCAAGGGCCCGCAGGTAATGAGAGGGTATAAAGACAAGCCTTCAGAAACGACCAATACCCTGCGTGACGGCTGGATTTATACGGGCGATATAGCGACAATGGATGAAGACGGCTATTTTTTCATCGTCGACCGCAAGAAAGATATGATTATCACCGGCGGCTATAACGTTTACCCGCGTGATATTGACGAAGTCTTTTACCTGCACCCTAAAGTACAAGAGGCTTGCGCCATTGGCATCCCCGATCCCAAGCGAGGCGAAAATATTAAACTCTTTGTCGTCCTGAAAGAAGGACAAACCGCCACGGCTGAGGAATTGATTGAATTCGCAAAAAATAAGCTTGCCGTTTATAAGCTGCCCACGGAAATTGAATTTCGCAAGGAGCTGCCCAAAAACAATGTCGGAAAAATATTACGCAAAGAACTGCGGGCGGAAGAATTAAAGAAAAGGAAATAATAAAATGGAATACAAAAGCATTCTTTTAACCAGGGAAGAAGAAATCGCCACCATCACCTTCAACCGGCCTAAAGTTTTAAATGCCATGAATTCCGAAGTGCTGGGGGAAATTTATGACGCGGTAACAATCTGCGCGAAGGACAATAGCGTAAAGGCTTTAATTTTCACGGGAGCCGGAGACAAGGCTTTCGTGGCCGGAGCTGATATTTCGCAGATGCAAAATTCCACATCGGTGGAAATTCTGCAACTAATGGAATTGGGTCATCGCACCTTGCGGATGATCGAAACTATGCCCAAACCTTCTATTGCTGCCGTCAACGGTTTTGCTTTAGGCGGCGGCACTGAAATAGCGCTGGCGTGCGACGTTAGATTTGCTTCGGAAAACGCTGTTTTCGGTCAGCCGGAAATCTTAATCGGTGTTATTCCCGGCTGGGGAGGCACTCAACGCCTGCCGCGCCTGGTCGGAATGGGAATAGCCAAAGAAATGATTCTAGGCGGAGTGCAAATTAACGCCCAGAGGGCCTATGAAATCGGTCTGGTCAACAAAGTTCTTCCCGCGGATAAGCTTTTGGAAGAAGCCAAAAAATTCGCCAAGAAACTGGCGGCGCTTCCTTCTTTCACTTTAAAGATGGCTAAAAATGCCATTAATTACGGCTTCGATATGTCGCTGGACAACGCAAGCTTGCTGGAAATAGGATGCATCGCGCAATGCTTTGCCACCGAAGATCAAAAGGAGGGCATGAAGGCGTTTTTGGAAAAAAGAAAACCGGTTTTTCAAGGTAAATAGTCTGAAGGCTGTTAGGTAAAAGCAGACTGTCGCATTTGGGGAATGCGCCCTACAACTTTCTGTCTTTGCGACGTGTGCCCTTTAGGGTAGAAGTCCGCAGGACGACGAAGCAATCCGACGCAGTCGTTGCGAGGGCGTAGCCCGCGGCAATCTCAAAAGTTCCCTCGCTTTGCTCGGGACAAGGCTTTGCCAGCCTAAGGGGTGTCTCGCAATGACGAATGGTGAATGTCATTCCCGCTTGTGCCCTTTAGGGTGTGAAAACGGGAATCCAGAATGTAAGGCTAAAAAGGAGTTGTTATGGACGCGGAATTCATCGAACAGTTGATAATCAAGAACGACAAAAAAATAATTTTTTTGATTATGGACGGGTTGGGCGGCCTGCCGCAGGAAGGCGGCACAAAAACGGAACTGGAGAGTGCGGCTACGCCCAATTTGGATCGTCTTGCCGCAGGCGGCACCTGCGGTCTTCTTGATCCCGTCGGCTACGGCATAACACCCGGCAGCGGACCGGCTCATTTTGCTCTTTTCGGCTATGATCCCATAAAATACAATGTCGGCCGGGGCCTGCTTTCCGCGGCGGGTCTTGATTTTCCCCTGTCTCCGGACGATCTCTATATGCGCGCTAACTTTGCCACTCTGGATAAATTCGGCCACATTGCCGACAGAAGAGCCGGCCGTTTGGATACGGAAAAAAATAAGCTCTTATGCATGAAACTTAAAGCCAACGTTCATTTGCAGAAGGCAAAAGAAGTCTTTTTTGTAACAGAGAAGGAACACCGGGCCTTAGTCGTTTTGCGCGGCGGGAAATTTTCGGAACAGATAAGCGAAACCGATCCTCAGAAAACAGGCCAGCCGCCTCTTGAGGCGCAAGCATTGATTCCCGAAGCTGAAAATACGGCGGCCGCCGTCCGGGAGCTATCGGATAAAATCAGAGCTGTGCTTGCTAAGGAAGAAAAGGCAAATGTCATGCTTCTGCGAGGCTACGCCCGCTACCGGAATTTCCCCTCTATGGCCGAACGCTTTGGGTTGAATCCTATGGCGGTGGCCAGCTATCCCATGTATAAGGGAATCGCACGGTTGCTGGGAATGACCCTGGCGCAAGAGACAACGACAATCGAGGAGGAAATTCAAGCTCTTTCGTCCAATTGGCGTTCTTTTAATTTTTTCTATGTTCATGTTAAGGCAACCGATTCCCGTGGAGAAGACGGTAATTTTGCCGAAAAAGTCAAAGCCATAGAAAAAGTGGATTCCCTGATGCCCGAAATTTGCGCTTTAAATCCCGATGTTCTTGTGATCACCGGTGATCACTCCACACCTGCCGCCATGGCCGGGCATAGCTTTCATCCTGTTCCGGTTCTGCTTTGGGCAAAAACCTGCCGCCCCGACGCAGCCCAAATCTTTGGCGAGAGCGCTTGCCTTACCGGTGGACTGGGACGAATGCCCATGAAATATCTGATGGGCGTCGCGCTGGCGCACGCGGGAAAACTACAAAAATTCGGCGCATAAAACCATTAGGTATTTAGACTGATACTCCTGCAGGGCACAAGAGGAGCTTAGGCTGAAGCGACAGCCCGGCGGATGCCGGGAATACCGTGGCTGTTAGGTGAATGCACCCTGCATAAAGTATAGAGGATTTTAAATTCGCGCCTGTCGCTACGCCCGTTCCAGCACAATGGACATACCCTGACCGCCGCCAATGCACAGAGAAGCTAACCCGCGTTTTAAATTCTTCTTTTTCATCTGCATGGCCAGTGTATAGGTAATACGGGCGCCCGAACAGCCGATCGGATGGCCTAAGGATACTCCGCCGCCGTTGAGATTGCACTTATCAATATCGATCTCGAGTTCTTTTATACAGGCTAGCGCCTGTGCGGCAAAGGCTTCGTTTAATTCGATAAGATCAATATCCTTCATGGTTAAGTTGAGCTGCTGGAAAAGTTTTCGTGTCGCCGGAATGGGACCCAAACCCATGTAAGCCGGATCCACGCCACCGCTGGCAAATCCCTTGATTTTGGCCAGAGCTTCGAGTTTTAATTCTTTGGCTTTTTCGGCGCTCATAACTACAACCGCGGCGGCGCCGTCGTTGATACCGGAAGCGTTACCCGCCGTTACCGTGCCATCTTTTTTGAAAACCGCCGGAAGTTTGCTCATCTTTTCCAAAGATGTATCCATGGGGCGCTCGTCAACATTGAATATTTTCGGCTCTCCCTTTTTCTGAGGAACAATCACCGGAACTATTTCATCGGCTACAATACCTGCAGCATTGGCCGCCCGCGCTCTTTGGTGGCTTCTTAAAGAAAATTCGTCTTGCTCACCGCGTGATATTTTGTAAAGCGCGGCAATATTTTCCGCAGTTAAACCCATATGATAGCCATTAAATATTTCATAGAGGCCGTCGTAAACCATCAAATCGGCAATCTGGCCAAGGGGCATGCTCATGCGATAGCCCCAGCGGGCATCGGGCAACGCAAAAGGCGCGTTGCTCATGTTTTCCATGCCGCCGGCGACAATAATTTCGGCATTTCCGGATTGGATGGCCTGCGCCGCCAGAGCAATGGCCTTCAGGCCGGAGGCGCAAACTTTATTCACGGTATAAGCGTTGGTTTCTTCCGGAATACCGGCATAAATGGACGACTGCCGAGCAACATTTTGGCCTTGCCCTGCCTGCAATACGTTGCCCATGATTACTTCATCTATGTAAACGGGCTTTAAGGATTCATTGTAATCATAATATTTTTTGACGATTTCCGTCATTTCAAAATTACCTAATGCGGAAGGTCGGAAGCTTTTTAATAAATCGTTAACCGAAGGTCTCAATCCCGCTCTCTTCAGCGCTTCTTTGATTACTAGAGCTCCCAGGTCGACTGCTTTAACGCCTTTTAACGATCCGCCGAATTCTCCCACTGCGGTTCTGGAACCGCTGACAATTACCGCTTCTTTCATTTCTTGCTCCTTCAATTTTTATCTATATTATAGAGATTTAAATATCTAACTTTCGGACAAACTCCACTTCCCGCGGCACTTTATAAGGAGAAAGATAAATCCGGCAGAACTTGAGGATTTCTTTCTCGTCAATAATAGAGCCGTCATTTTTTACAATCTCAGCCTTAACAATTTCTCCCCGCATCAAATCCTTTTTGCTGATCACTCTTGCGCTTTTCACAGCGGGATGCATGTTTAAGATATCTTCCACTTCTTTTGGATAAACATTAAATCCGCTGGTGATGATCATCCTTTTTTTCAGTCCGGTAATAAAAACGTAATCATCATTATCCATTCTGCCCAAATCGCCGGTGTAGAGCCAACCGTCCTTAATAACGGATGCCGTTGCCGCTTTGTCTTTATAATAGCCCTGCATGACGTTATCGCCTTTTACGATAAGCTCACCAATTTCACCCCGGGGCAGTTCCCGGCCGTTTTCATCGACGATTTTAATTTTAGTGCCGGGGATGGCCATGCCGATGGAACCCGGCTTTTGCGGCCTTTCGAACATGTTGAAGGAACAAGCCGGTGAGGCTTCCGTTAAACCATACCCTTCTACGATTTTTGCCCCGAATTGTTTTTCAAAAGTAGGGATAAATTCCGGCGGCATAGGAGCACCACCGGTCACGCAAACATTTAAGGAACTGATGTCGAAGTTGGCCGCGCCTTCGTGAAACATCATTCCCAGATAAAGACGTGGTACGGCGCATATGTACGTGATTTTCTCTTTTTGAATGGCGCCAAATAAGCCGTCCATCGTGAATCTATCCATCATTACCACGCTGCAGCCTGTACGAATAACATTAATCATGTTGACGGTTGAGCCAAAAGAATGAAATAAAGGAATGAGAGAAAGTCCTACATCCAGATGAGTTCTTTTCACACAAGAATGTATCAAATGAGACTGAGAGTACAAATTGCGATGGGTTAGAACCGCCCCTAAAGATTTCCCGGTAAGACCGGAGGTATAAATTATAGCGGCGGGATCATCAGGAGATATTATCTCCCCCGGATTGGAAAAATCTCCGGCTTCCAAGGCCTTCCTAAGAGGCGAATTTTCATCGGGAGAATCAATTGTAATTAAGTTTCGGCACGTGGAGAGCTTATTTTGAATTTCTTCATACCTTTTTCGTGCCGCTTCCACTGTCATTAACACTTTAGCATCGCTGTTTTCCAAGAGATAGCTCAGTTCATAAGGCGTAGAAGAAGTATTCAAAGGAACAGCAACAGCACCCAGTTTTACCGCGGCAAAATAACAGTAAAAAAATTCAGGAATGTTAGGAAGCATCAGCGCAACTTTATCGCCCTTCCCCACACCTGTTTGTTTTAGTAAATGCGCGACCGCGTTGACGTTTCTATTTAGTTGCCCATAATTAACTCTTTGACCCTCAGAGATCAGAACCGTTCGGTCGGTGTAATTGCGAGCAGATTCTTCCAGCAAGAGCGCTAAATTAATTTTCTCCAAAACCTTTGCACCTCTTCAAATTTTGCGTGTTTACTTAGCACAAAAAACAGCTTTTTTTCAACAAGATAATGAAAGCCGGGGCTATATTGGCCTGCGTTGGGAAAAAGCAGTTTTTTGCTTGCCTGTATGGAGGTTTTACCCTATAATCCGCGGTGGTTTTTATAAACTCAGCATCCTGCTCATATCAATTGCCCCAAACTCAACACCTCATAAGTTGACTTACGGGCAATTAAAAGGAGGATCAAATGAAAAAGGCTTTTGCAGTTGTTCTTTTTGTTTTATTGTGTAGCGCCTCTGCCGCCTGGGCGGACGAGTTGAAAGTCGGCGAAAAGGCTCCCAATTTCTCTCTGCAAGATTATTCGGGAAAAATTTATACGCTCGATTCACAAGAATTCCAGGGACGGGTCATTTCTATTTTCTATGACGATCCCGATAAAAAAACCTGGAATAAACATGTTGAAGACGCCCTGCTCAAAGACGATGGGCTGGATCGGAAAAACAATTATAAAAGCTTATGCATTACTAATCTCAAAGCCAGCAAATTACCCAATTTAATTATTAAAAAGGTAATAAAAAGCAAACAGGAAACGACCGGCTCGGTTATATTGCTTGATTTGGATTACAGCATAATCAAGGCATGGGGACTTAAAAATTACTCTTCCGATATTGTTGTTTTGGATAAAGAAAGGATCTGCCGCTATCTTTACAACGGCAAGCTCCCGCCCGAAGAAGTGGAAAAATTAATTAGCGTCATTAAGGAATATCAAGTTAAATAAGATAAGAGCAAAAGAGGCTGAAGGGGATTAGGCTGAAGACCGAAGGCTGTTATGGTGTTGCTGACGAAGACGCAATCCTTCTTTTATGTGAGATTACCACATCCGCCTCTGGCGGTTCGCAATAACGAACTGAGGCAAGTTTATATTAATAAATTTTACAATGAGGATTTATGGCTGTAATTATTGATGGCAACAAGATAGCACAGGAAATTCGCCAAGCGGTAAGCAAGGAAGCTCTGGCTTTGAAAGAAAAAACAGGCGTTGTGCCGGGACTTGCCGTAATTCTCGTTGGAGAAGACCATGCATCAAAAGTCTATGTAGCCAAAAAAGCCAAGGTCTGCGTGGAAGCCGGTTTTTTATCCCGCGAGTTTAATCTTCCCGCCGACACAAGTGAAACAAAGCTTTTGAGTATTATCAATGAATTAAATGCGGACAAACTTATCCACGGTATCCTGGTACAACTTCCTCTGCCTAAACATATCCATCCCGATAAAATCATTGCCGCCATTGACCCGCGCAAAGATGTTGACGGTTTTCACCCTTACAACATGGGTAAGCTTGTCGCCGGAAATCCTTTATATGTTCCTTGTACGCCCAGGGGAATTATGGAGTTAATCAGCCGCACCGGAATTGAACTTGCGGGAAAAGAAGCGGTTGTTGTGGGACGCAGCAATATTGTCGGCAAACCGATAGCACTTTTACTTTTGGCTCAAAATGCAACAGTTACTATTTGCCATTCGCGCACAAAAGACTTGGGTGCCATCACCAGGCGCGCCGATGTTTTGATCGCCGCCGTCGGCAAAACCAGAATGATTAAAGCGGATATGGTCAAAGAAGGCGCCATTGTAATCGATGTGGGCGTAAATCGTTTGGAAAACGGCAAGCTTGCCGGAGACGTGGCTTTTGATGAAGTAGCGGTTAAAGCATCTTATATTACACCGGTACCAGGAGGTGTAGGACCTATGACTATCGCCATGCTGATGAAAAATACACTTAATGCCGCTTCAGGAACAACTAGTTGATAGTCATATCAAAAAAAGTAGAAAGCAGACACCTTTGTTTCCTCTCGAAGTTTTTTTAGGGGAAATTAAGATTAGGAATTGAGTGAGGATAGACCAAATCATAAAGATTGACAACGTGGAGTATAATTTAATGAATAATATATCGAATATAAAGCATGAACGATTATCCCAAAATCTTACAAAGAAAAAAACTACCGAGATACGTAGATCAATTTTGCGATATCGCCGAGAAAATTAGGAATGAAAAAAGAGTATTAACGGACTGGATTGATTTTGGGCATCAGAAAAACCAGGCATTAAAATATGAGTCAGGAGATTGGATATTATCACTGGATGCTGATGAATGGATAACGCCGGAGTTAAAGGCTGAGATTCTTGTGATAATACAAAATCCCGGAAGTTATGTTGCTTTTGAGATGCTAAGACTGTCAAGTTATTACGGTCAATACATACGTCACAGTGGATGGTAGCCGGATCATGTTACTCGTCTTTGCCGGAGGGGCATGGCGCGATTTATGGGTTATGGAGTTTTATTCATACATATGTAGTAGCGCGCCGGATTTCTTGATGGCCACATGGGATTTATACTTGCAGTATCCAATGCAGAAGGCACTTACTACAAGTATTTAAAACTTATGATATTAAATATAAATAAAAGATGAACATTGCCGTCATTATTACAACATATAATCGCCCTGATGCCTTGATTTTAGCTTTGGAAGGCTATTTGTCGCAAAATAATAAAGGCTTCGAATTAATAGTTGCAGACGATGGATCGACAATTGAAACTGAAAAAATAATTACTTATTATCAGAAAAAAAACGTGATAAAAATTCGCCATGTTTGGCAGGAGGATAATGGCTTTCGTGCTGCTGCAATTCGCAATCGTGCAATAGCAGAGACTTCTGCTGACTATGTAATCTTCAGCGATGGTGATTGCATTCCATTGCCTGATTTTGTTGGCAAACATAAATATCTGGCAGAAAAGAATTGGTTTGTTGCCGGAAGCCGTATCTTTCTGGACGAAGCATTTACGCTCAACATTTTGAAGGAACAAATTCCAGTTTACAACTGGAGGATGAGCCAATGGATTACGGCTCGAATAAGAAAAGACATCAATCGTTTATATCCTTTTTTTTCGTTGCCCACTGGCAATCTGTTACGTAAAGTTGCGCCAAATCTCTCCCTTCACTTGGATACCACCGGCATTTTCACTAGCAATCTGTTACGTAAAGTTACGCCAAATAGTTGGGAAGGCGTCATGACTTGCAACCTGGCTGCATGGAGGACTGATTTAATCAAAATAAATGGTTTTGATGAATCCTATTCCGGATGGGGACTTGAAGATTCTGACTTAACAATTCGTCTTATTCGCTCCAATATCCACAGAAAAAGCGCCCGCTTTCTACAGCCGGTTTTGCATCTTTGGCATAAGATAACTGATCGCACTCAATTGCCTGAAAATCGCCTCCGCCTTAATGATTTGATTAACTCTGATCGTGTATATGCTTCATGCGGAGTAGACCAATACCTATGAATGCGCCTAAAAGGGTTCTTGTTATAGTTACACGTCGGCTAGGAGACGTATTGCTTGCAACTCCACTAATTCGTACTATTCGTGAAGCTTGGCCAAAAACATTAATAGATGTCCTTGTTTATAAAAATACAGAAGGGATCATTGTAAATAATCCTGATATAGAAAAAATCATTACTGATGAATGGATAACGCCGGAGTTAAAGGATGAAATTCTTGTGATAATAAAAAATCCCGGAAGTTATGTTGCTTTTGCGATACCCAGACTGTCAAGTTATTGCGGCCAATATATTCGCCACAGTGGATGGTGGCCTGATCATGTTACTCGTCTTTTTCGCCGCGGGAGCGTCAGATTCAGTGATAACCTCGTGCGTGAACGCATTAATGTGGATGGCAATATTGGCCGCTTTCGATGACAACTAAATCATTTTCCCCCGACATGACTTTACCTTTTTATAAAATTTACGGTATTGAAAAATTGGCATTATTTTTAACAGAGAAAATCATGCTTTAATAAAACCAATTTCCCTGAGAAAATTTACCGCAGGCTTGCTTCCGCTGATTCCATTAATTCTTATCAAACACGAAACTTTTTTTATTGACATACATATCCATTATTCTTATACTCCGTCGCAACCCCTGAAATAATAATCAGAGCGGAACTGCATACGGAGACGGGAAAAAAGTTATTTCTTTGAACGTAAGATAAGTTTATTTCCGGAGAAAAATACATGAAGATTATCGTTACCGGTGGTGCAGGCTATATTGGAAGCCATGTTGTTAAAGCTTTAGGAAAAACGGGGCATGAGCTTCTCGTTTACGATAACCTGTCAACGGGGCATGAGTGGGCCATTCTTTATGGCCGCCTGGTCAAGGGAGATCTCGCCGACACGAAACTACTCAACGAAACCCTGGGCAATTTCAAGCCCGATGCCGTCATCCACTTTGCGGCATCGATCCAGGTGGAAGAATCCACAAGATTGCCCCTTCAGTATTACCGGAACAATGTCATCAACTCGATCAATCTCCTGGAAGCCATGGCGGAAAACGACGTCCGCTACCTCATCTACTCTTCTAGTGCCGCCGTTTACGGCATTCCGGAAAAGACGCCTGTCGTTGAAACCACCCCCATGAAACCGATCAATCCCTATGGCACCTCAAAGTCCATGATGGAACAAGTGCTTGCCGATACTTCCGCAGCCTCTGATCTCCGTTATATCGCTCTTCGCTACTTTAATGTCGCCGGTGCCGATGCAGAAGGTCAATTGGGCCAAGCTTACAAAGACAGCACTCACCTGATTACCCGGGCACTGAAGACTGCCCTTGGTAAATTCCCGAAACTGGACATTTATGGAACGGATTATCCAACACCCGACGGTACATGTGTCCGTGACTATATTCATGTAAATGACCTAGCGGCGGCCCACGTCCTTGCTTTAAGCCATCTCATGAAAACGAATGAATCAAATTTCATGAATTGTGGCTATGGACACGGCTTTTCCGTCAATGAGGTTGTGCAAGTGGCAAAAAAGGTCACAGGAATTAATTTCCTTGCGGAACCAACAGACAAAAGGGCGGGGGATCCTCCGGAGATTGTCGCTGATAGTACGAAGCTGATAAATGCGACCGGTTGGAAACCACAGCACGATAACCTGGAGTTCATTATCAAAACCGCCTGGGAATGGGAGAAGAAACTGGGAAAAACCGAATAGTACGAACTCAAGAATGACTATAGTGAACTGGGCTTTGACAATTTCACGGCTAGCTGTTATGTATGAAGTCGATTCAATTTGACATTTATATGAAAATTTTCCCATTTACACAGATTAGTTTACAGTCTCTTGTCCACTGGCGTTCGGCAATAAGATTAAAGCAAGATAGAATGCTAGCCTATGCCCTAATCTTGGCGATTACCACCAGTAGTCTGTTCAACTCTTTTCTTACGGATCATACAGAGGCATTTTTTATATTTGAATGACAGGAATCCTGTTTGCTAATCCGTTTTCATCATTGGATATGGAGGTAATATCATGACCACACTAGCAGTGACCGTGATTACAAAAAATGAAGAAAAGAATATCAGGATTTGCCTGGATTCCATTGCCTGGGCTGATGAAATCATTGTTCTTGATTCCGGCAGTACCGATGCCACTGTTACTATATGCAAACAATATACTGATAAAGTTTATGAAACGGACTGGATTGGTTTTGGTCCTCAGAAAAATCGGGCATTACAATATACGTCAAGTGATTGGATATTGTCACTGGATGCTGATGAATGGGTTACGCCGGAGCTTCGCGAGGAAATTCTGGCCGCTATGGCCGATCCGTCAGACAAGGCAGCCTTTGCCATGCCCCGCCGTTCTCGCTTCTGCGGAAAATCGATGCGCCATAGCGGCTGGTGGCCGGATTATATCACGCGCCTCTTCCGCCGGGGAAGAGCGCGTTTCAGCGAGGATCTGGTCCATGAGAGCCTGATCGTTGACGGTTCCGTTGGACGCCTGCGCCAGCCCCTGCTGCACGAGGCTTTCAGTGATCTGCCTGAAGCTCTGGAAACCATGAACCGCTATTCGACCATAGGGGCGCGGATGATGCATGAGAGAAATGAACGTGCTTCACTTTCAAAAGCAGTACGCCACGGATTTTGGAGTTTTCTCACGACATTTATTTTCCGGGCCGGTTTTCTGGACGGCAAGGAAGGTTTTCTGCTGGCTGTGTGCAACGCGGAGGGATCGTATTACAAGTATGTTAAACTCATGAAACTGGAGGAAAAATGATATTGATTTCAGTAATTGTGCCGACCTACAACCGACCGGATGCCTTGACAGCGGTACTTGAAGGATACCTTGCACAAACAGACCCAAACTTCGAAGTGATCATTGCCGATGACGGATCAAAAAAGGAGACAAGAGATCTCGTAAGATTCTACACGTCAAAACCGGGATTTTCTGTAAGCCACGTCTGGCAGGAAGACCAGGGGTATCGTCTCGCTGCGGTCAGAAATCGTGCCATCGCCTCATCCCGGGCGGATTATATCATTTTTACCGACGGCGACTGCATTCCGCTTCCAGATTTTGTTCAGCAGCATCGCCGACTGGCGGAACAAGGCTGGTTTCTTGCGGGAAAGCGTATCCTATTTAGTGAAGCGTTCACTAAGCGTGTTCTGTCAGATCATATTCCCGTACATGAATGGGATATCTGGCAATGGCTGGGTGCGAGATTGCAAAAGAACATTAACCGGTGGCTGCTTTTCCTTCACTTGCCCGTTAGCGGGTCGATGCGTAAATTCTGGGCTAAACGGTGGCAAAGCGCTATGACCTGCAATTTGTCCGCCTGGAGATCAGACTTGCTTCGCGTCAACGGTGTGGATGAAACCTTCACAGGATGGGGGAGAGAGGACTCCGATTTGGTCATTCGCCTGATCCATGTAGGCGTCGGACGCAAAAGCGCCAGATTTGGCGTACCGCCGGTACTTCATCTTTGGCATAAACAGGTCGATCGAAGCAGCCTGGTTGAAAACAGCAAACTTCTAAAAGATTCGATTAATTATAAACGTTCATATGCCATGCTCGGAGTAGACCAATACCTATGAATGCGCCTAAAAGGGTTCTTGTTATAGTTACACGTCGGCTAGGAGACGTATTGCTTGCAACTCCACTAATTCGCACTATTCGTGAAGCTTGGCCAAAAACATTAATAGATGTCCTTGTTTATAAAAATACAGAAGAGATCATTGTAAATAATCCTGATATAGAAAAAATCATTACTATTGAAGAAGATAGCACAATATGGTCGGATATTAAGCTTATCCTTAAAATATTCAGAAGATATGATATATCTTTTTCTACACTTCCCGGCGATCGTCAAGTTCTATATTCTTGGCTTGCCGGTAAATACTCTGTAGGGCTGGTGCCGGATAGCGGAATAAATCACTTTTGGAAGCGCTTCTTGCTGTCCAAATGGGCTTATTTTGACAATTTAAATACCCACACGGTATTAATGAATTTGAAGCTGGCAGAATTGCTAGGCCTAAATTTACATTATGATGTTATTGTGTCATGGCAGAAATCAGATGAACATCGTGTTGCATCTATGCTTCCGTTTGATATGATATCTGAGCCGTTCGCCGTAATTCACATGTATCCCAAATACCCGTATAAAGAATGGTCAAGAGAAGGTTGGATAAAGCTTGCTCAATGGTTAGATGAGAAAGGTATTAATATTGTTTTCACCGGTAATAATAAAGTGACCGATACAAATGATATACGCCACATTTTTAATTCGTTACCAAGTCGCTCTGTTAATATGATAGGCAAATTAAGTTTAAGCGAGGTAGGCTTTCTCCTGAGCCGAGCAGCCGTTTATGTTGGACCTGATACGGTGATTACGCATATGGCTGCTGCTCAGGGCATTCCCACGATTGCTTTGTACGGCCCGACCAATCCGGTCAAATGGGGACCATGGCCTAAAAACCATCACGTTGCCCGAAATCCTTTCGTAAGGCAGGGTTCTCAAAACGTTAAAAATGTTTTTCTTATTCAGGGAGAGGGACAGTGTGTGCCATGTCATGAAGAAGGGTGTGAGCGGAGTATTGAAAGCTTAAGTGAATGTCTTCAGAATCTTCCTACAGACAAAATAATAGCAACGGTAAAACAAGCGCTTGAGTAAAATACTGCAAGGGGAATACATTTATGAAGAACTGTTCGGTATCGACCTTAATCCCCAAGAAATTAAAGGTGTGATTTATCTTCAAGCTAACTTAGCCTTAGAGCCTATTCCGTTTCCAAATGATTATTTTGATTGTGCTTCGGCTTTTTATTTTATTGTTGAAACTCCAATTCCGAAAGCGCAGCGCAGCGGAATTGGTAAGTTGAACAATCCCGCGAAGCGGAGGGTATAATACCCCTCAGCTTGCTGCGGAAATTGTTTCCAAAGCTTGCTCTGGGGTTCATACCCGTGATTGAGCATATTCCTAGACAATTGTTGTCTCTTAACTCAATGCCAGCTAGATTGCCGTTTATAAAATTGATGAACGAAATATGGCGAGTGCTAAACTCAATGGCATTTTTTATGCTGTGACGCCTGCCTGTCCTGCTGCCGTTGCGTTTCAAGACCCAACGCACGTCAACATTATCACTCAGAAAACGCGTGAATATTTTTGTTGCCAAAATCCTGAGGCTAATATCTATGGCTTTTTAGGCAGACTATAAGTAACATCTTTCACATTAACATCAATAATGAAATCAGCTTATGTTACTTATATCTTCCTGTACTACAGTCAGCCAATCTCGTCTAAGACTATGTGTTTCAAGTTGTAATTATTAATTTTATTTCCTCGATAATTATGATATAAATACACATCTATGTGAGGGGCCGGGAAAACAAACATCAACCTGTAGTATCGGAAGAAACCGGTCTACTCGATTCAAACAATTGTATCTTCTTGAGTGGGTGAGGAATTACTTGCCAAGAGATAATCTGATGCTGCCAGGATACAGGCAGCAACGGCTGATAAAATGAGGCGACAATAGATGAGAGAAATTTTTCATGCTGAATCAATTCATCGATACCTTCTTCACAATTCAAATATCAGAAGGTGGTTAAACCTCTTCCGCAATCTGGACAACTGGGGGGCATTCTTTCTTTGGAAACTAACTGGCTATAAGAAACCGGAGACCTTTATTGTGCGTCTCAGAAATGGTATCGAAGTTTCTGTTAGAGGGGAGCAAAGGAATGTATTCAAACTCATGTTCATGAATCATGAGTACCTGTGGCCGATTCCAGACAAGGCATTGGACGGTGTCATCATCGACTTAGGAGCAAATGTCGGCTTCTTTACTCTCTACGCCGCATTCAGATATCCGGCTTGCGAAATTCTAAGTTTTGAACCGTTTCCTCGAAATTATGAAGTCCTGGAAAGTAATATTAGACAAAACTCCTTGTCGAATTGCAGAGCTATCCAATGTGCGGTTTCAGATAGAAGTGGTGAAATTGTATTCGGTTATGAAACAAACGTGCTTAACCCCACAGAACCGCATATCGTAAAGGACAGGATGGTTGATGCGAAGCACTATTTCGTAGTGCCGTGCCTGAGTCTTGATGATGTCATAGAAAAATATTCCATCGAAAAAATAGCACTGCTCAAGATTGACATAGAAGGGTCGGAATATGATGTTCTTTACAATTTGAGTGATGCGAACTATAAGAAAATTCAGAGAATTGGTATGGAGACAGAGGACATTGATGAACATAAGGACACTAAGAATCTAAGGCTATTCTTAGAAAGCAAGGGATTCAAAACCCTAGAAGTCACGCCTCATTTGGTTCACTGTTGGCGACCTTGATCGAAAAGCATATTCGTGAAATGAGGTTTTACAGCTAATAACTTTAGCAACACTGCATCATGAAACTCCTGGAGAGAATGAGAATGTAAGAATACCTTTCACAGGTCGGAATGCGGAAGATTCAGGGGCTGGTGAGGGAATCGCACATGGTGGCGGCAAAGGTGGAAAGACAGCGTCGTCGCTGGTAGAGAAATGCCTACTGTGGTAGTATTTTATTGTTAAGAGACTTTCAATAATAAATAGTAGAATAGCCTTTGGTAAATAAAAATAACCGAAAAGACGCGAACGTCAATAATGCAGTAGAAATACACAATGATGCCGTCTGGAATAAAAAAGGCATTGATGCCGAAGTTTCAGGTAATTAAACCTTTGCTGCTGACGCATTCAGTAAATCTATCGAACTAAATACTGATGATATATACACCTATTATTGTCGGGATGGTGCTTATTCTAAACTCGGCAACCATAATAAAAGCTATTGAGGATTATAGCAAAGCTATAGAACTGTACCCACATGTTGCGTTTCTCTCTTTCCACCCGTAATACTCGGTTTTGATGAATGACTATTGCTGAATAGGTGTAGGTGGAGACAGTGATTCCGTTGGTTCAGTAATTGCTTTTTTACGTATATCTTCCTGAACTCTACAAAACGTCGCCCTTGAAGAAAATGCAGGATTTCAATACGTAATAAACACAATTCATACTCGACAACAAACATCGGCACCAAACCTTACATTTGTGGCCACCATTTCCTTGACATACAAAACCGAAAATCTTATAGTTCACCCATGAACAAGCAATGTCTTATCAAAAATGCAAATTTTCTGGCACGCACCCGGGACGCAAAAAAAGTCATGGTCCTCGACCTCGGCTTTCTCGGCGATACCATCCATCTGCTGCCCGCGCTCTGGATGGTGCGGCAGGCGTATCCGCAGGCGGAGTTGCACGTCGCTGTATCCACGCACATCACCTCGCTCATGGACTGCGTGCCGTGGGTGGACCACGTCTGGGGCTACATGCGCTACCCGCGCCACGCCTCGCTCAGGGAAAACTGGCAGATGGTTTCGCGGCTGCGGCGCGAAAAATTCGATGTAGTCATCAACCTCAACGGTTCCGACCGGTCCAGTTGGCTGACGTTTTTGAGCGGCGCACGCGAACGACTCGGACGCGTGCAGGACGACGGCGGTCCGCCATTCTGGAAAATGATGTTCACCGCCCACGTCTCGCATCCTTACACCGAGGAGCCGTTTTATGAGCAACGCTGCCGCTGTCTGGAGAAGGCCGGTTTTCTGTTCACGCAGCCGGAATTTCAGGTGCAGGTTGACCCGGCCAACCTCCGCGCCGCAGAGATTGCCGACGCAGAAACCGGACATTATTTTCACGTCAGTCCGTTCACCACCGCCGATTACAAGGAATTGTCGCCGGAGCAACTCGCGGAATTCATCGGCGCGCTGGGAAAAAACTTTCCCGATAAAAAACTCGCCTTGTCCTGTGCGCCGACGCAGCGCGAACTGGAAAAACTGGAGCAATTGCTCCCATTACTGCCGTTCAAGCCCTGGCGCGTCTTCGCCGGAAATTTAAACCTGATGCAACTGGCGGCAGTCATTCAGCACAGTGTGCTGCATTTTTGTGGCGACACCGGAACGCTGCATCTGGCTTTGATGACCCGCACGCCGGCGATTTCCTGGTTCTGGCCAAATCCCGGCATGAAAGCCTGGCTTCCGCTGGGCGACGGCTATCGCAATATCGTCGGCACGAATGAGCCTGGCACAAAATTTCTGTGCAGAATTGAAACGAATGAATTAATCGCGGCTGTTCAAGCCATACTCGTCACCCGTTAGCTTAGTACGTGTTTGAAAAAGCTCTTAAAGCCTTTTGATCAGGAGGTAGATAAATTTATGGAGTATGTCTATATGATTTTTAAAGGATTTCTTGATCCTGTTTTTATTGTGTTCATTTTACTGCTCATAGCTTTTTTCGTCTGCGTGGCCGCAAGCAAGAAAAAAAACGGCGCTTTGATTCTATTGTTATCGATTGTTTTACTTTACGGAGCAAGCATCAATCCTGTGGCCAATTTCCTTTGCTACTATTTAGAAAAGGACTATATTAACAACCCAACGACTGAAGATAAAAACATTGATGTTATCGTCGTATTGGGTCATGCCGTGAAAGATATCAACGCCTTAAAAAATACGCTTCCTACAGAGAGAACATCCGTCAGAGTTCTTCATGCCGTTGAAGTTTATAATAAAAATCCGGCTAAATATTTCGTCTGTTCGGGAAAGGGAGCCGGCAAAATTTCGGAGGCGGAAGTAATGGCGCGACTGGCACAAAATTTAGGAATTCCCAAAGAAAAAATAAAAACAGAAAATAAATCCACGAACACTTGGCAAAATGCCGCTGAGATAAATAAAATGTTTACTAATAAAAATATTTCTGTGGGAATTGTTACATCAGCTTACCACATGAAACGCAGCGAACGTGAATTTAAAAAATATTTTAATAACGTGTCGCCGCTTGCGGCTAATTATTTTTATTCATCGCCTGCAGAAAACTCTGTTATCAAATATATACCACAGGCAGAAGAGCTTTATAAAACTTCTGTTGTTTTCAAAGAAATTGTTGGTCAATTATGGTACAGATTGAAATAAAGATGATTAAATTATTAAAATATTATTTTAATTATCGCTAATCAATGACAATTAAACACTAGCATGTATAAAAAACAAGTTGTTTTGAATGCAATCATGTCTGTAGCCCAGATAGTAGTAGTAGGAATCGTTTTATTCTTACTGTATCGCTTCCTATTAAATACCATAGGCCCGCAGCAGTTAGGTATCTGGTCTTTGGTTGTTGCTACTACTTCGTTGATACAGGTGGCAAATTTAGGCCTTTTCGGAAGCGTTGTAAAATATGTAGCAAAATATAAAGCTCAAGGAAATTTTAAAAAGTTATCTGACGTTATCCAGACGGCGGTTATCACTGTTACCATTTTGGCAAGTCTCCTCTTGGTTATCGGTTATCCTCTTTTTAAATTCGTTCTGGAACAAGTTATCCCGCATGAAATGCTTCCTGTAGCTTTATCCATTTTGCCTTACGCACTTGTAAGCATGCTACTCATGATGATTTCAGGCATATTTCAATCCGGTCTTTATGGGATCCAGCGTATTGATTTGAGCAGTTATCCTTTAATGGGCAGAGTGGTTGTTAATCTTTCTTTATGCTTTGTATTGACTCCTATGTATGGTTTATTAGGAGTGGCTTATGCGGGAGTCATTCAGAATCTTTCGACATTGCTCACTAGTTGGCTTTTATTAAAAAACCAGCTTCCTATTTTACCCATTTGCCTTTACCGGTGGAACAGAAATATTTTTAGAGAAATAATTCTTTACGGCAAAAACCTCCAAGCGATTTCGATTGCGGAAATGCTTTGTGATCCTATAACTAAGTTTTTTTTGAGTAAATTCGGCAGTCTTTCTATGGTAGGATTTTATGAAATGGCCAACAAGATGGTCCAACAATTTCGCGAAATCATTGTTTCCGCCAATCGGGTAGTGGTGCCGGCTATTGCGGATATGAGTGAAAGCGCTCCGGAAAAAATACAAGCTTTTTATCTGCGTTCCTACGAACTCCTCTTTTATTTGGCTTTGCCTCTATTTTCATTAATAATTGTATGTGCGCCGATCATCTCGGAAATATGGATTGGATATTATGAGAAAGTTTTTGTTTTTTCAACCATATTACTTTCAATAGGCTGGTTTTTTACTACGTTGGCTGTTCCCGCATATTTCGCCAATTTAGGCATGGGCGAGCTACGCTGGAATGTCATTAGCCAGATTTTAATTGCAATAATAAACGCCGCTATGGGATTTTTTTTAGGTTATTACTATGGCGGTTCCGGAGTTATTGTTGCATGGATAATCGCCCTTCCCTTGGGCAATTGTGTAATTTATATATTTTATCATATAAAACATAGAATACCTTTTTCCGAACTTATACCCAAATCAAGCAGAATCCTTATGCTGACTTGCATTATTGCCACATTGTCGGCTCTAATTATTAAGATTAAATTTGATCATATTATTATTACCAAAGCATTAAATAGCTTAATATTAATTGTATTTGCAGCGGTTATTTTCATCCCCTTTTGGTTCCATCCCCTAAGAAAAAGTTTGATAGGATGGGTTTATAATGCTTTCCAATCACGGGTATGAACCCCAAATCAAGCTAAAGTCGATACCGAACAGTTCTTCATAAATGTATTCCCCTTGCAGTATTTTACTCAAGCGCTTGTTTTACCGTTGTTATGATTTTGTCCGGAGAAAGATTTTGCAGGCAGTCACTTAAACTTTCAATACTCCGCCCACACCCTTCTTCATGACATGGCACACATTCACCTTCTTGCTAAATTAAAAAAGAGAAAAACATCAAATGGGGGAAAGTCAAGAAGCATTCATCGGAGTGCATGTTTAAAGTTGTTTTGGAGAGTTATCCATAGGACAACGCAGCGGAAGTATCCCGTCAGTACGGAATTAATGCCAATCAGTCATCCCTGTGGTGGACGTAATTTATCAGCCAGAGACATCAGGCATTTGAAGGCGATGCAGCAAAGAGTGATACGAAGTTCCGCAAGAAGATAGAGCAGTTGGAGAATCTGATTGGCAAGAAGGAAATGGAAATTTCTATTTTAAAGAATTATATGAATTTTTACATGCCCCTCGACGGCAAATAACCGAATATGGCCAGTCGGTTATTTCCAGCGGGCGGGCGGGAGTGAATCAGCGACCAAGGAACGATGCCGCGACCGGATACCTTTTATACCTGAACCAAGTTTGACATCGAAAGGGTCGTTCTGGTAGCAATAAACTCAATCAATGCAACGATGGAACGTTACTTCGCCTGGCAACGGGGCATCAATGAAAACACAACTAGTCTGATCAGGTTTTGCTTCCTTAAGGGTACAGGTTTAAGCACAGTAACAAAAAAGCAGCTTGATTTTGTCGTTAATAAACTTAATAATCAAATGGCACGACTCGCGATTCAACAGCTAGATAGAAATGGATTCCTGATTTTTTATACATCGCCAAATGGAGAAAAATATTCTTTTATCCGTATGTGGAGTAATCGTATACCATGAAGAAAAATAAATATCTTATTGCCGGATTAATTTTTTTACTTCTTTCCGCGACTATTATTTTTTCAACAAAGCTAACCGTTTTATTTTTCCCGACGCAGGAAATGGAATTGAGGGGGGAATTGGAATATGGCGCTTTGACAAAGGAGTTTTTAATTATCCAGGAAATTACAGCGGCAAAAGAATATCTGACAGCTGTGGAATTGTTCATGGCTTTTTCCGGAGCGCCATATTTAAATGAAAATACAATTACGTTACTGGATACCAACTATCAGATACTCTATACGAAGAACTTTACCGATGAAAATATACTCAGGCCGCAATATCAGCTCTTTGAGTTTCCCGAACGGATTCATGTGGGGAAGGGGAAGAAAGTAATGATCTGTTTATCCACCTCCACCGGCGACAATGATAGCCATCTGGCCATACCGCGGATGCCGACAGGAAAAATAGGGAAACTTTCGGTGAAACCAGTTGTCAATGAAGATGTGATGGGAACATTAAAAGGACATGGACAGGTTTTCCTGTTAGAGGGCAGTTTATGTATGCGGACTTATGAATCGAATTATGGTTTTCTAAATTGGTTTAAAATTTTTCTCTTCTTTTTGTCTTCACTTATTGTTTTACTTATCGTATTTGCAAAGAAAATCCAGCCATTCATCGTTCAATGGAACTTTGCTCCTGAAAGATGTTATGTTATTTTGGCTTTGGTATTTGGATTTTCGTTGGTATTCCTTACACCGCCGCTTCAGGTCTATGACGAAATCAACCACTTTAATAGATCATATCAACTTGCGGAATTAAACATTTTCCAATTTGATTCTACTGTCCCTGTTTCGCTTATGCAATTGTTTAATGATTATGGAAAAATGACTTTCGACACCCTTAAGAAAACCAGTATTGATGAGATATTTTCCCATAAAGATGTAGAATTGAATCCGCAAGCAAGGTTAAAAGTCATTGTTCCTCATCACATTTTCCCTTACTTCCCGCAGGCACTAGGCATTTTTATTGGGAAAAAGTTTAATTGTTCACCTGTAACACTGTTATATATTGGGAGAATTTTTAATCTCCTATTTTCTATTGCTTTGATTTATTTAGCTATCCGAACCGCGCCTATTTTAAAGTGGACTTTTTTTTTATTGGGGCTCATGCCTATGACTTTATTTTTATGTGCTTCTTTGTCCAAAGATGGCATGGTCATCAGCCTTGCCTTTTTGCTCATTGCTCTTTTTCTTCGGTTTGCCTATGATCACCAGAAAGAGATCAGCACAAAAGATTTGTTTATTTTATTTGTTGTCTCTTTTTTGGTGGCAACCACCAGATCCATTTACGTCATATTGATAGGAATGTTTCTTTTAATCCCTGTATACAAAATAGGGTCTTTTAAAAAATATGTTCTTATTTTTATGGGCCTAGCAATAACTGTTTTTTTGGCAACTCAAATCGAAGCCCTCAAACCGCTTTTTCAACCCAAAATTGTTGATTCAACACAGCTCACTATGAATCTTACATCAACGCCAGATACTCCTTCAACTCCAGCAATATCAACTTTTGAGTATTATCGATCTGATCGGCCCAATATCATTCCTAAAGGCATAAATTTCATAGAACAAAAAAACTTTATACTGCATAACCCTATCCAATACCTGGGAATTATGTTCAACTCGCTCTTTATTTACAGAAAGGATTTTTATGTGGAAAGTTTTGTCGGTATGATGGGTTGGTATAGAGACTTGCCCAAGTGGCATATCAATCTTTATTTGTGGATATTACTCATTACAGCTCTTCTGTATTCTAATAAAGAAATTAAAATCGGGTTAGCAAATAAGCTGATTATCGTAGCCATCTTCATCGCCGGAGTGGTATTGATTGAAACAGGTCAATATTTAATTTGGACACCGGTTGGTCAAAATTATATTGAAGGCGTTCAAGGAAGATACTTCATTCCTTATGCACCGCTTTTGTTCCTTTTTTTGTATAACACTTCTGTGGGAAAATATTTAAATATCATTCTTACGAAACGAGGAAATAGACCGGTCAAAACAAAACGAAAAAGCAATATAAAACAGGATTCCTTAATACAAAATAATCGACAAATTATCCTACACAATTCCTTCTATTTATTAATTGTATGTTTCTCTGTTATTTCTTTGCTATCTGCTGTTTATGTTGTTTTGAAAGGTTACTATGTTGTTTTAATTTAGGCTGAATAATTTATGGCATCTCTGTCAATTCATTTGCCCGGACATTATTTCCAACAGGGATAGGTTTTTCTCAACTACCCATGAATGACGATCACCATCACAGCAGGCGGCTTAGGACGATGTGATACAACTGATTATCGATAGAAATAACAGTAAATATCACGGCGGGCGAGTACTTCCCCTAATAAAGTGGACACCATAGCCTAACTTAGGAGGGGGTATCCGGTGTAGCGCCTTTGTTGGGCTTATTTATTTCGTCCGTCTACTGCCGCTATCCACTTACTCCCTGCTTTATGCGGGTCTACGTTGTGCATACCTGCCGCATTCCATCCACTACCTGTCTTTGTTACTATTGGTGTCTCCGATGCCATTTTTTCCTCATATGTTTTTGCAGATAGCTTCGTTATTTCAAAAGCAAAAACTTGAATTCCATAACTGGGACTATCGTCTTGTGTTAATCTATAAAGTTTGTCATTATAAACGAAAACTCGTCCGCCTGGTCTTGAAATATTCTTGTTTTGCTTTATTATTGGGTTCATTGGGTGAGACTCCCACCCTGTTAATAATTGTTCAGAATAATAAAGATTAAGATCGTTGTTTTCTGTACACACAAACATCCACCACTTATCTTTATAGCGAAATATTGAAGGGTCCGCATAGCGAACTCCAGACAGTAGATTTCCGACATATTCCCACTTTTCAGGGAACGATATTGCTTTATATAACCTCACTGATAAATCTTTAGTACTTTCTGGGATTAAGTAATAGCTGTTGTTCCACTCGAAAACATATGGGTATGACAAATGAAACTCCTCATGAATAATAATTTTTCTATATTTCCATTTTCTTCCATTTGCGCTTTCTGCATAGCCAATATCACCTTGACCAGTTTCACGATTCATCACTTCAAAAAACATAAAATATTTTCCATCCTTGAGCAGCATGAATGGGTCTGCGACGTGACTTGCGTCTATATCATCAACATCTTTTGCGGTAAGAACTGGATTGAAAATCTTTTCTGGATCAGCTAAGTTGAATGGCGTGGTACCCTCATATATGTCAATCGACTAAGGGCCTCGAGTATCTAGATTTAAATATAGATACACCTTCCTAATGTATCCATACGGGAATATTTTATGTTTACGGATTTCAATTCCATAAAATATTACGGCTATTAGTATTATTATCAATAGGAGTGAATAATTAAGATATCTTTTCATTGTGTTGCTCCTTTAAAGCCGAACAATAATTAGATTGATCGGTATAACACGCGGTATTTTGGTTTGGCTGAAAATTTGGTTGGTAGCCCATCATAGCTGATACTTCGGAGAAATGTATTACCGAAGTATATAATTTCGCTTCCTAAACTTTGCAAATCTTATTTGGGTAACAGGCCGTTTAAACTTGAACCCTGATGAATGCTTCTTGACTTTCTTCCCCATTTGATGTCCTCCTCTTTCTTAATTTAACAAGAAGGGGCATCTCTCAGTGCAACCGGTTTCCTTCCTGGGGCGCATGATCCGTCGTAATCAAAAGCGCCATGAAGACAGGAGATAGCACACGGGGAAAGGAGTACGAGTTAACACAGTGGAGGAGAAAACCTTATCAATTATTGAAGTGATTTCAATCGATATTGGCACAGGCGCTGGAATCAGTCGATATCTTGAAAGCCTCAATCGCGCGCTTCTTTCGCAGGAAAAGATGCGGATTCATATAGTGTATCCAGCTCAGGGAGAACACACCGTCAATGAAGAGAAGGTCGGAAAGGGTATTATCATTCATCACAGAATTAGGGTGCAGCCCAGCTCCTTATCGTCACCATTTTCATTGCTTAATAAAATACAACAGATATCTCTAGCAATTGCAGTTATTGCGCGAAAAGAACGTGTCCACGTTATCCACGCACACACCGCTTTTAATCCGGTTTGGATTATCGCCAGTTGGCGCGCAAGCAGATACTTGGGAATTCCTTGCGTCGCGACTGCTCATAATGTCCTTCTTTCGCGTCCAGCTATAGGCATCTTAGCATATTGCATTGTGAACGTGCTTATTGCACGTGGCCTCTACATGACAGGTGTGTGCGAAGAATCTTTACGTGGCATATTGGGTGCTCAACCAGTAATGGGAAGCGGTATCGACACCACTTTTTTTGACCCACAGAACGTGAGCGAAGAAGATATTCGCAAATTTAAGACGCTCCATGGACTCTCCGATTATCCGCTAATATTTTATCCTGCGCTCATTTTAAAAAAAAAGGGGCAGATGGATCTTCTTAGGGTAACCAAGAAATTATTTGATGATGGCGTACAAACACAAATATTGTTCATGGGGAATGCGCGAGATAAAAAATATGCCGATTGTTTGCACGCTGAAATTTTGCGATTGAAACTACAAGATCGTGTAAAGATACTCCCTCACGACAGCCCCAAAAAGGTATGCATCGGATATGCGGCAAGCTCAATCGTTGTCTTTCCAAGTTATGATGAAGCATTAGGCCTCATAGCTCTCGAAGCAGCAGCGATGGAACGGCCGGTTGTTGCATACAACGCAGGTGGATTGCGTGAGGCAGTAATCCACGAAAAAAATGGGTACATTGCACGTAAAGGGAATGTTGATGCGCTGTGCCAATATATTAAGGAACTGTTGCAGAATGATTGCCTACGTTTTAATATGGGGAAAAATGCAAGGAAATTCGTAAAGAATCTGTACGATAGTATGATCTTGGCCGATAGGCACCTTAAACTCTACCGCAAACTGGCCAGCAAGAACAAAGCGTGATAAAGAAAATCATGTCTACTTGCTTAATAATTATTTAGCCCATGTCACTGAACCGTCGGGGAGTGTTAGCCACCCTCCGCTTAATTTTGCGATGTCTACATTTATCTTGAGTGCTGGAAAATTAATAATACCAAGATTAATGCAGAAAAACGTGGTCTAAAATAGCATAATAAATCTATGATACATTGGCATGTGCTATTATATTTTTTTAAACTTTATATGTTCAATAATTTTCCCAAAAACGGTTGATAGAAAAACCTTAAATGGCAGTATAGAGTATATCATATATAAAAGAAATACAGATCGTTCTTTAAGCGTTAATGATTTTATTGCACTTGCTTTAGAAGTGTAATTTAAGGCGATACCTGGCTTTCCCACTTTGTATGCTTTTACTGCAATAAATAGATGATGAGTTCTTATAACTTCGTCCGCATATTCTGATCCATACCTGTGAATTATATCTTTGTATTTTTCTAAATACAGGCGATCCATATCGATAATTCTTTGGATATTGTACTCATTTTGGCGGTCATCTTTATCCATCGCAATCAATACTTCATCAATCATCTCCATTGAATATAATTCAAAAAATCGGACAAGCATTTCCCAATCCTGAAGTCTGGTAAAATTCTCATCGTAGCCGTTAATTTTGCGTATTGCTTCCGTTTTATAAAGGGGGGTTGAACTTGATCCGGTTGCCCATTCAATTAAAAAAATATTTTTTTGCATGTTTCCACGCTTTATTGAATAATTGACTTTGCAGCGAACATATTTTCTTAAATATTCATACCCGCAGGTAACTCCACCAATTTGAATATCACTATGATCAAGAACAGTTACTTGCTTCGATAATTTTTCTTGATAAAGAATATCATCATCATCAACAAATGTGATATATTTTCCATTTGCATTAGCTAAGCCAGTGTTTCTTGCAGCAGATCCATTTCTGTTTTTCTCATGTTGTATGTACTTAATTCTTTCATCATTATAAAGGTGCATGACTTTTTCAGTTGTTTTTCGATATTCTGTTTCAGGGGAATTATCATCAACGACAATTATTTCAATATTTGAATATGTTTGGCTTAAACAACTATCAATAGCACGCTTGAGCTGATTAGGTCTTTTATAAGTTGGGATCACAACTGTAACTAAATTGGTCATGATGTGTTCTCCGATTTTAATCACTACTGGAATATCCAGTTTTGCAAAGGTCTCGAACTATACGATATTAAATATCATATAGTTTTGATCACGAAATACCGCAAGCAAATTTTTTGGAGAGGTCTGTCTGAATTATGCTCAAAAATGCCTTCTTGACGAGCGACTCGACCAAAAGGTGATCTGATTTTTTAAATAACGGACATCACGACACGCCCCTTTCTCTCTCATCGATACCACACCCCACATTTTGCGGTCAAGATTGCCTTGACATGCAAGACCGAGTTTCTTATAGTTCACTATGAACAATCAATGTCTTATCAAAATCAAATTGCACAAGGATATAATAGCTGCATGCAGTATGACATTTTAGCCGATTGGGAATTAAATATTTTCTGCAATTTTTCCTGTGAGTATTGTCTATATTCAAAAGACAGAAGAGCAAAAAATAAAAAATATACGGGGCATGAAAATATCGAACAGATTGTTGATTTTTTCGATAAATCATCCCGAACATGGCTTATCCATATGAGCGGAGGAGAGCCGTTTATACATCCAAGTTTTATAGAATTATGCTCAAAACTGACAAAAAAACATTATATTAGCATTAACACAAATTTAACTTCGAGTAGCATAAACAATTTTATAGAAACAATTGATCCAAACAGAGTTGCTTTTATCCACTGCTCTCTTCATTATGAAGAAAGAAGAAGGCACAATCTGATTAATTCATTTATAGACAAATTTAATCAGTTGAAAAGTAGAAAATATAACTCTTTTGTTTCTCAGATATTCTATCCTCCCTCAATTGGTAATTTTGAAGCAATATCCACATTATTTAAAAATGAGAATATTGTTATAAGACCAAAAGCATTCAGTGGATTTATTGGGAAAAAACAATATTCTGCTGCTTATACTAACGAAGAAAAAGCGTTATTTGCTGAATACTCTAGATTAGCCGATTCACAAGATCATGTATCCTTATTCCAAATAGAGCCATGCCTTGTTGGAAAATACAGTACTTCTGGTAACTTGTCATTTAAAGGCTTGCCGTGTGATGCAGGTAAAACGTTTGTACAAATAAAATACAACGGCGACATCGTTCGTTGTCACGCCAGCAAGAAGCCACTCGGAAATATATTTAAAGGAACAATGACACTTTCGGAGAAAGCAGATTTATGCCCTTTTTCCGAATGTCCTTGCAGTATCTATGGACTAATGTATGCTTACGGTACGCCTAAAATAAAAAAAAGTAGCTGGTTTGCATATTTAAAACAACAGCTAAAAAATATCGAGTATTCTTGTATGAAACATTTTAATTTTGATTGATATTGGATAAGGTCAATAAATATGTCCTGATAGAGTATAACCTTTTGTTTCTCCAACTTAACAAACATCAAGTAATTAATGGCTCGATATTTGAAAAATATCTGGATGGAATTATGGATACCTTACATGAACCCGAGTACATATGAAAGAGTAAGATGTCAGGCTTTATAAGTGATATTTAGCGACTGCCCATTTTGATGATAATGCAGGACTTCAATCCGTAGTAAACACAATTGAAGACTCATAAGGAACAATATAATTCAATATTCGCTTGCTATCGAATTCACGCCTGACGACAAACATCGACATCACATCCCACATTTTGTGGCCAAGATTTACTTGACATACAAGACCGAATTTCTTATATTTCAACTATTAACAAGCAATATTCTTGTCAAATTTTCCTGTAAGCAAAGAAGACAACAATATAAACATCTAGTCCAAGGAATATAAGACAAATATTCTTAAAAACATCGGTAATGAATTCGCAACAGAATAAAAAATACAGTTTTATAAGTTTGTTTCTCTGGGGCAAAGGAATATATAGCAAGATTCCTCCTTTTTTCCGCTGGGTTTTTATTCCTTTGAAATGGGTGCTAACATTTATTAGTATATTTAGATTTGATCTCTGGGTTATAACGGGAGAAGAGATAAAAAATAAACAGGCGCTCGGTATTCTTTATGCGGAAAGCAAAGAAAATAAGAATTATATGATTAATTTAACTTTCGATAGTCCTTATGAAGAAAATTACATTGGAAATATATGGATATGGGGGGTTTTAAAGAAGGTTAAAGAAAAAAACCATAATTGTTCTCTAATGATCGCTGAAGTACCCAAGTTTTTTAGTTTATTTTTTAAAAACAAGAAATGGTTCTACATCCCGTGCTGGATTTCCGGAGAGATAGATATCTCGAAAGAGATTTTTTCGTTAATAACAAAAGAAAGTTTAAAATCGGATATTAGGAAAATAAAGAAGAACAATTTATCTTTTGAATCAACAAATGAAATCTCTCAATTGCATGATTTTTATCACAATATGTATTTACCATATATTACTGAAGCTCATAATGATGAAGCCATTGTTACGGGATATGATTTTGTAAAAGAAGAATTTAAAAACTGCGATTTAATCTTTATAAAAAGCAAGGAAGAATATATAGGTGGCATTTTGATTCGTTATGCAGGAGAAAGAGCACGTCTATGGTATATTGGAGTAAAAGACGGGAATAGAGATTATCTCCAGCAGGGAGTTGTCGGAGCGCTATACTATTTTTCTTTTTGTTATTTGAAAGACAGGGGTTTTAGAAAGGTCGGATTAGGCGATACAAGAGCTTTCTTAAAAGATGGTGTTTTGCAATATAAAAAGAAATGGGGTATGCGGGTTGTAAGTGTGTCGAAAACCGGATTTTTAGTAAATATTTTGCCGGAAAGGAATCCGGCGAAAGGATTTTTTTTGAATAACCCCTTTATCTATATGAATAAAGGTAAACTGGAAGGGGCTATTTTTATAGAAAACGATCAGTTGCTTTCGGAAAAAGATTTTAGAAAAATTTATAAAGATTATTATATAAACGGTATATCGAAATTAATCATTTATCGATTTGGAGGGAGTGTAAGCAGAGCAAAAGAAACAGTTCCCCCAGATTTGGGTGGCAGTATGGAAATACGTTCAGCAGAAAGTTTTTTTTGAATTATTGGCATTACCGATAAGTTTTAAGCGTCGGTTATCAGCAACGCTTAAAGACAAGTATGCCATTATCGCTAATCTAATCGTTGCTAATGGGGTGGGGCTTACAAGTGGACAATAATACTAAACAAAAAATCGTGGATTATTATACTAAGTGTGATTATTTATGGCAAGAATTAGACAGTGAGATCCGAAAGCGATATTTAAAATCACTGCTTCCTTTACTTGCGAGTATTTCTAAAAATATTCCTACCAGATTAGCTGTAGATGTTGGTTGTGGTGGTGGTGCCTATACACAGCTATTACCTAAATTCTTTGAGAAAACAATAGGATTTGATATTACCGAACGCCTTGTTGAAGAAGGGAAAAGAATGTTTCCTGAAATTCAATTTGAGTGTGCTGATGCAGCGCACTTGACAGTTTCCAATTCTTCGGCCGATTTTGTTATATCTGTTGGCCTTGTAGAATACTTGGATAGGATTGAAGTCGAGAAATATTTTGGGGAGATGTCAAGGGTTTTGTCGCCGGAGGGAGTATGTCTTTTCCGCGTATGGGGAAAATATACAATACCATGGCTATTAACAAAGCTTGGACACTCGTTAGATGGCATAAATCTAAGTTTTTATTGCTACGGCCGCAGGGAAATACGCAGACAATTGCAGCGCAAAGGATTTGTAAAAATCCGTTTTGTTGGCGGTTTGCTTTTTGCGCGATGGTGGGGTTCTAATAGAGTTTTGGGCAAGCTATTATGGGTAAAACCGGTTAAAAATTTGATTTTGTTCATTGAGCAACATATAAGATGGCTTCCAATATATGAAACTTACTGGGTTATTGCGGGTAAGGTATTTGTGGTAAGTCAAAGAAAGTGAGCAAGCCAATGTCCGGAAGTCAGTAGAATAAACCGGGGGCTGCCGGGAAACCAGGCGGCAAACAGAGAAAGCAAACATCAACCTATAGCATCGGTAGAAACCGGTCTACTGGACTCAAATATCAAAAAAAGGTGCATTCTACATGTTGATTCATAAGTCAATTTAAATGCTCGTGCAGATGGCTCCAAGTTAACAAAATAATTGATGTGAGAGTAGAGATCAAATGTTTTACATATTATATAAGAAAGCAATTAAAGTTTATCTAAACGGAGGGGTGTTCTTGTTTTTGCGAAAGTTGCTAAGACGTCTCTTGTTGCCGATGAGTATATTTATGAGTCCAGTTTTATTTGCTAAGCTTGAGATGTTTCTTGTTCTGGGGTATTGGCCGAACATAGACAACCCTAAATCTTTAAATGAGAAAATTTGTTACAGGAAGCTTTTTGCGCCTCCTGCGTTGTCCACTGTGGTTTGTGATAAATGGGCTGTCAGGGAATATGTTGCTTCCAAGACTGGCCGATCAGACATATTAAACAAGGTGTTTTTTGTTGGGAATGATCCGGAAAAAATCACTTTTCCCGATCTACCGGAAAAATTTGTTATCAAGGCTACACATGGTTCGGGTTGGAATATAATTGTGACTGATAAGAGTAAGGTAAATCGGGATGAAATTATTACCCGGTGTCGAATGTGGCTGGACATGAAATATAGCGATGTCTTGAGAAATAGTAGCGAGAAATATTACGACAAAATTGTCCCCAGGATTATTGTTGAAATGTTCATTGAAGACTCCGTCTTCGATCTGCCTTTAGACTATAAATGCCTTTGTTTTGATGGAAAAGTACATTGCATAGAAACAGTCACCAGGTTGGCTGCTGATTATCGAGAGATTCATTATGACGAGAATTGGAATGATATGAACTTCCGATGGGGAGCGCTAAGAGCTGAAGGCTTTTCCAAACCCCATCTTCTTCATGAAATGATCAAAGTTGCCGAGCAAATATCAAGCGAGTTTGATTTTTGTCGAGTCGATTTATATAGTCCGGATAACAAAAAGATAATTTTTGGTGAGATTACTCTAGCTCCGGGAAGCGGCTTGTCTCCTTTTTATCCAAGGGAGTGGGATTATCGTCTTGGAGAATTATGGAAAATCAAAACGATATAGATAAATTAATTCATAAACGATATGATCTTTGCGGGATATTGGAGGAGAATTTACAGGCTCTATTTTTGAGAAATTTAATTGACTGGATTGATCCATTGAGTTTACTGCAAGAACACATATCCTTTTGTCGCTATCTTCAGCAATCTTATAATAACCTGTTTAAATGAGTCATTAAATACACACAATATCAAGGTTATAATGGCAGTGGTATGAATATAATATGCAAAGACAAGAATAATCTCAATTGGGGTGAATGCTATCGCTTAATGAATAGGTGGTTAAAAATGAACCATTTTAATTACAGCCGAGAATGGGCATACAAAAATATTAAACCGCACCTGATCTGTGAAAAGTACTTGGAGAATGAAGAATTTAATGAACTTATAGATTATAAATTTTACTGCTACAATAATAAGCAGGAAGTATTATTTGTTTGCACCGGCCGGTTTAGCGCCGAAGGGGTAAAGTATAACGCATATGATATGAATTGGAATAGGATATATGCTTATAAAGGTAAGCCCTGCAGTGATCTTATAATAGAAAAACCGAATACTTTTAAAGCCATGCTTTCTGTGGTCGAAAAATTATGTAAGGGTTTTCCCTTTATAAGGGTAGATTTATATTGTATTAAGGATAAAATATTTTTTGGAGAACTTACTTTTACGCTCGTCGGCGGCTTCAGCATTATATTCCCAAAGGAACTTGATTTAAAATACGACACGCTAATACCTTTGGGAAATATTCCCGTTTCATTTTTTAGTAAAGTGTTTAAGAAATAATATTGGGGGAATGGCCCGTGATTTTCATATGAATAAAAAGCATATATTATTTATATTACAGGGTGGAAAAGGCGGAACGCAAGAATATATAAAGATGCTATTAAAGTATTTGAATAAAGATAAATATGAGATTGTTGTGATCTGTCATGGAGAAACATATATAGAGTTAAAAAAACTTGGATACAATGTGCACTATGTGGAAATGGTAAGAAATATCTCGGTTTGGAAAGATTTGACTTCTCTAAAAAATATGCTGTGTTATTTGAAAAAAAACAAGACTGATATAGTTTACTCTCATAGCTCAAAAGGAGGAGTTATTGGCAGAGTAGCGGCAGGACTTTTGAGAATTCCCAACTTATACAACCCTCATGGCTGGTCTTTCAATATGAATATCAGCAACAAAAAAAAGAGGTTTTATATTTTGGTCGAAAATATTGTTTCAAAATTTACCGATAAAATTATAACGATATCTGAAACGGAATACAACGACGCTGTTTTAAAAGGTATTGCGGATAGAAATAAATTGGCTCTTATTACCAGCGGCGTAGATTTGGAAAAATTTAATAAAAAAAATGGCGATGATTTTAAGCAAAATTTAAATATACCAAATAATTTTAAAGTAGTGGGTATGATGGGGCGTTTAACTGAACAAAAGTCTCCGCAAACGTTTATTGAAATTGCCAAGATTGTTACCGATTCATATCCAAAGTGTAAATTTATTTTGATTGGTGATGGTGAGCTAAAAAATACTCTAGAAAAAATGGTGTCGAAATTAAATCTGGGGGAAAAACTTATGCTTGTCGGCTGGGTGAACGACCCCGAAAAATATATTTCCATAATGGATGTCGGTGTTTTGACTTCAAAATGGGAAGGATTCGGATTAGTTTTAGCGGAAATGATGGCCAGTGGCAAACCCGTAGTTGCGTCTGAAGTCGATGGCATTCCTTTCGTTGTCAGAAATAATATTGATGGATTCTTATGTAAGCCTGATGATGTGAAGGGATTTGCCAGGAACGTTTTAAGGCTGTTAAATGAAGATGGCTTATATAAGTCTATGAGTGAATCGGCATATATGCATGCCCGTGAGAAATTTGATTTGAAACGAGTTATTCAACAGCACGAAAAAATATTTGATTCATTTTAATTAGACAAAAGGTTTAATTATGAGCTTCACTATCGCGCGCCTTCTTTTTTTAACACTACAGATATCGTCTTTATAAAGATGACTACATCCAACCATAGATTCCAGTTCCTTACATACCAGGCGTCGAGTGTCAGGCGTTGTTCGTAGGAAGAATCGCTCCTTCCACGCACCTGCCATAACCCGGTTATCCCCGGTTGAACGCAATTGATTGTTTCGCTATACTCTTTAAGCCAACCCCATTCACGCTGAATGTAGGGCCGAGGGCCAACAAAACTCATATCGCCTTTAAGAATATTTATTATCTGAGGTATTTCATCTAAAGAAGTCTTCCGCAAAAACATTCCGAACGCCGTAACCCGTGGATCATCTTTTAGCTTCCAGTAAGTCTCCCATTCCTTTTTTGCCTCAGGATCACTGGCCAGGATTATCTTTAGCCGTTCGTCAGCATCATGATACATAGTTCTAAATTTGTAGCAAATAAATGATTTGCGATTTTTACCGATACGTTCCTGTTTGAAGATAACAGGCCCTCTGGAAGTCAATCTGATCAGAAGAGAAATGATCCCGATGGGTATAATCAGCAGAATAAAAAAGACAAAGCCGAACACATAATCGAAGAGTCGTTTGGTATAATAATTGAGCGGTTGTGCCAAATTGTTCTTGATTTCGAAGACAAAAGCCTGATCTTGAAAGAAGTGACGAAGTTCGGTTCCCATAACCGCCATCCCGGAAAAACCTGGGAAACAGAGAATGCTCGTGGCCTTATGTTGAAGGCGGTTGACTAAATGAGCGAGCTGCTTTTTATCAAATTCAGGTAGCGCAATCACTACATCCTGGACATCGCAGTTTTTTAGATAGCGTTCCACGCACTCCATGTGAGCATGCACTTTAATCCTTTCAAAATACTGGTTTCTTATCTTTGCCGCATCATCGATAAAACCTATAACTTGGCAGCCGAGATTTTTCTCTTTAAGCAGAGCGTTGAGGGCAAGACGTCCCGTATCGTTCGCGCCAATGATAAGCACCTTATTCGTTGTGAAGCCTAATTTGACGAGCCCTCGTTTAACCGCTGTTCTCAATAAAGGGAAGATACATATGGATATCAATCCGATGAGGATTATGACGGTTCTCGATACGATATTGCCCATTTTGCCAAGAAAAAAGGCAGCAAGAATAGCGAGCGTTGAAAAGAGAGTAACCTTCCAGAGCATCCTAACTTCGTCCCAGAATGTAAATTTTCTAGTATATGCTCCTTCGTACGTTAAAATCGACAGCCATATCGGAAAAAACCACCAGCTGTAATTGATATTTATTGCTAAAGCGGGAAATCCGGAGATGATGGAAGGAAGAAAAGTACGAATAAAAACGGCCATAACGGCAATAAAAAAAAGAATAACAATATCCGACAAGAATAAGATAATTATACCCAATCTTCGCCTGTATGAACGCATCAAGAATTCCTTCCAAATAGCTTGATCAATAGTTATTTTGAATAGGAACAGATTGCAGGGTCATATATCACAGACCGGCCGGAAAGACAAGGCACGTGACATTGTCACAGCTGTCAGTTAATTATTTTATTGATAATATGGAGTTATTTAGCAGTACATTTTTTCAGGGAATCTATGTCTTAAAAAAAGGCACTAGGCGGTCTGTTTTATTTCTGTAAGATCGAGCAATTCCGGCTGCAATGTTTACGAATCACTTAATTTTTTTTGCCTCTTCTAAGAGCATGATCGGGATATCATTTTTGACTTCGTAAAGTAATTTGCACTGGTTACAAATTATTCCACCCAGCTTTTCATCCCACCTCACAGCGCCGTGGCATTGCGGACACGCCAGAATTTCCAAAAGCTTTTTGTTTAAAGACATTCATTATTCCTTTGTTAATTTTTTTTCCACGGCGGCAAAAACCTGCTCCGGTAAAATATCTGCCATGCACTTTCTTGTCGCGCATTTTTTTAAAAAGCATGGGCTGCAGGGGAGATTTGTTCTGATTATAGTGTGACCTGGTCCATAAGGGCCTGTGCGCCAGTATGCAGAAGCGCCGAATAAAGCAATGACTGGTGTTCCTACCGCAGCAGCAATATGCATAGGCCCGGAATCAGGCGTTATCAAAAGCTCTGCTTGTCTATATAGATGAGCAAGTTCAAGCAGAGATGTCTTGCCTTCCAGATTAAGGGCTTTATTTGTCATCATTGATTGGATCCTATCGATCATCCCGTCACTTCTACTACCTGTAAAAATAACCTCCGTCTTCAATTCTTTAATAATCCTATCGGCCAGAGCAGCAAATCTGTCTTCATACCAAAGTCTGGTCTCGCCCGCAAAAGACATAGGACTAATAGCGACAAATTTCTTGTCCTTCGAAATACCCGAATCATATAACAATGTATCAGCCGCTTCTCTATCTGCCTGAGAAACAGGTAAGTAAAATTCCGGATTGTCACATGCTATGCCAAGATAGCGAACGAAATCAAGATAGCGATCTACAGCATGTTTGTTCATGTTTTCATATATTTTTTCATTATAAAACAAGCCGCTTAATTCCTGAAGGCTATTATAGCCTATCTTTCTTTGAGCACCGCTGATTAAAACAAGAATGGCGCTTTTCATAAGGCCATTTAAATCTATAACAATATCATAAGGCCGTTGTCTCAATTGTCTGATGAACATTCTTATTTCTTTGAGCGTTTCACCGATATGTATCCTTTTCTTCAGGTTTTCAGACCATGTTTTCCTGCGAGAGATGATCAGGGTATCAAGATAAGGATTCCCTTTAACAATTGGAGACGCTTCCTCTTCGACAACCCATGATATATTAGCATGAGGATAAGCTTTTCTTAGCGCTGCCAATGAAGGTAGAGTATGTATTACATCACCAATAGCACTTAGTTTTACGATTAGAATATTCACTCTCTATCCTTTAATATCCATTTAACAGCTTCTAAAATGTCTGCGGCAATAAAATCAGGGTTTGCCTCTGCTGTTTCCCTGTCGGGACCATCATCTTGCAATAAATCTTGACCGTATCCGGTTTTTACTAAAATCCCTTTAACTCCCACCTTTTTGCCCGCTTCCATATCGCGAAATCTATCGCCTATCAAGTAAGATCGCGTCAAATCAATGTTTAATTCTTGGGCCGCAGTCAACAACATGCCCGGTGCCGGTTTGCGGCAATTACATTGCTGTACGTAAATTCCTATTCCTTCAGTGGGATGATGTGGACAGTAATAGAAATTATCTATGTATGCTTCTTTTTGACGCAGAGCGGTTTGCAGATGCTCATTGGTTATTTTTACAAAGGCTTCTGTAAATAATCCTCTAGCCACACCGGCTTGATTGGAAATGACCACTGCTTTCATTCCGCTTAAATTAATCAATTTGATCGCCTCATAGGCGCTGGGAATTACTTTTAGTTTATCCAGGCTATCCAGATATCCAACTTCTTCATTGATCGTTCCGTCCCTGTCGAGAAATACAGCGATGTTCTTTTTCATTAAGTTTAATTCCTGTGATTATTTAATAGGCTTTCTGCGGCCGTAAAAACATTTTCTACGGAAATCAGTTTCATACAGCGGAAATTTTCCGAACATTTTTCTTTCAAACAGGGACCGCAGGATACATCCTGCCGGACTATGGTGAAGCTATTTCCAGCAGGTGACGTAGTTATATGGTTAGTTGAGCCAAAAATGGCGACAGTCGGAATACTCAGAACGCCGGCTATATGCATTAGCCCGGAATCATTACTGATGAAAAGACGGCACTGGGAAATCAAATAAATAGCTTCCCGCAGAGTAGTTTTGCCGGCAAGGTTAATCAAATCGGTGCGCGCCAGTCTTTGAACTTCTTGCGCTGTTTCCCCATCGGCTTTGCCGCCCAGCAGGATTATCTGCAAAGAGTGGCTCTCATTGAGCTTGTCTGCTACAGCGGCAAATCTATCGGGAAACCATCTTTTAGCCGGACCATAAGTAGCGCCCGGGGCAATGCCGATTATAACTTTATCTTTTTCGGGTATAAATTTGCGCCAGACGCTTTGGGCATTAAAACGATTGATCTTCGTTTCCAGATGCAATTCCCGGCCGACAGAAACACACCCTAAAGCCTTAACCATTTCCAGGTAATAATCAATTTGATGAACTTTTCTTATCTCTTTCGTGCGCTTCACGCTATGGGTTAAAATAAGGCCGCGGCCATCCGAACTATAACCGGCGCGAAGCGGTATTCCGGCAGCGAAGGCAATTATCGCCGCTTCGATGGCGTTTTGTAAAAGTATCGCCGCGTCGAATTTCTTTTTTCTCAGCTTGTGCGCGAGCTTAAATACGCCGACGGGATTATCTAATTTGCTTTCATAAATGATCACTTCATCCACAGCGGAAAAAAGGTCATAAATATCGGCCACCCATGGTTTTACAAGTACGGCAATGTGAGCGCAAGGATAAGTGGCGCGAATAGCGGCAACTGCCGGCAATGTTAAAACAGCATCGCCAATCCAGTTGGTTCCGCGAATCAAAATTTTTCGGACGCCATCCCGCGGTAATTTTTTAGTATTCTCTGTTTTCAATCATTTCCCCTTTTTTTGTTTTACCTGGCAGAGTTTTGTCTTCCAGCGTTGATGTACCCAAAACCATTGTTCGGGATATTTACGAATTTGCTCTTCAATAATTCTGGTAAAGTTCTGTGTATTTATTAATATATCGTCCTCTCGATTGCCGGAAGTAATAATTTCAACCTTCTTGCCAATCTCCAATAAACATTTGCCGTTGGGCAGGCGGCGGGTAAACGCAGGAAGCACCGGTGCTTCCGTGTGCAAAGCCAAAAGAGCCAGTCCGGATGTGGTGCAAGCTTTGCGGCCAAAAAAATCAACAAATACTCCTTCATACCAGACGATGTTTTGGTCGATGAGCAAACTAATTGTAGCACCATTTTTCAATAGTCGAATCATTTTCCGCATGGTATTCTGTTTAGAAAGAGAAATGTTACCGTAAGAGGTGCGCACACCGGTTATCACCTTTTCTACTAAAGGACTGTCCAGAATGCGGTAAACAAAAATAAACGGCTGCGTCATTACCGCTAAGGCTGCATTGCCTATTTCCCAGTTGCCGAAATGAGCGCCAAAAAGGAGGACACCCTTTTCTTCCGTGCACGCCTGCTTGTAATTATCCAGGCCTTCAATGCTAATATATAGGTTTAGATTGCTTTTGTTTAAATAAGGAATATCGAAAAATTCGGCGGCGACAAAAGAAAAATTGCGGTATGATTTTTTCGCAATCTTCACTATTTCTTCCAACTTCTTGTCGGGAAAAGACCGGCTTAAGTTATGAAGGGCGATAAGCCGATGTTTTAAGGAAAGCCGATAACCAAAATCAGCCAATATAACGGCGAATAGCCTTCTTAAGCCTGTCGGTACATATCTTATTAAGATTAATCCTATTTTTATCACTACTGGTGGCATCCTTATTGACCTTTTGATTCCTGAGCCGCCGCAAGTTTATTTAAAATAAATTTTTCAAATAATCCCATGGACGGAGTAATTTCCATCTCTATGCGCAAAATATAAACTATATTTAAAAATTCGGGGAATTTCTGAAGGCGGATGGCATCCTTTTGCGTTGTAATAAGAAAGTCAGCGCGGTAATCAATAAATTGTTTTTTAATTTTTTCTAATTCTTTTTTGCTATAGCGGTGGTGATCGGGGAAAATATCAAAGAACAAAACTTGCGCCCCTGCGGAAAGCAGAGTATTTTTAAATGATTCGGGCTTAGCTATTCCACAAAAAGCGCAAACGTTTTTCCCTTTTAATTCGGAAATCGGCCATTGCTGGCTGTTGTCCGCCTTGATTACATCCTCCGGCTTATGGATGCTCATAAAAATAGGGATATTTTCAGCTTGCGCCAGTTTGCCGGTAATGCTTTTCGCTTGTTGGGTTTCATCCGTGCGCGTAAGTACAAAAGCGCCGGCACGTTTTAGCCCTGCGATCGGTTCGCGCAGTCTCCCCCTCGGGAGAATATGTTTATTCCCCGGCGGATTTTGGCTGTCCAATAAAACCAGATCGATATCCCGAAATATTTGCCGGTGCTGAAAAGCGTCGTCACAAATAAGAACATTTGCTCCGTATTGGTTGATGGCGGCCCTACCGGTAACAATTCTTTGGGAACCGGTAATTACGGGAATGCCTTCCAGAGATTGGGCAATCAAAAGCGCTTCGTCTCCAGAGGTTTTGCTTTCGGGTAAAATCTTTTGGCCATCCGCGGCTATATTAACCTGCTTTCGACTTTTGCCTCCATAGCCGCGGCTTAAAACTGCAGGCTGAAAACCATTTTTCTGCAGCATTTTAGCCAGCATAATTACACAGGGAGTTTTACCCGTCCCGCCGACAGTGATGTTCCCGACGCTGATAACCGGACAGGGAAGCTTTACTGCCGGTAGTATTTTTTGGTCGTAAAGCCAATTGCGAAAATTGATAATCAGGCAATAAGGCAAAGAAAGGGCATATGCTATTGTCCTGGCTGGTCGGTAACGGCTGATGGCTTCGTCGTCATCCCAAATCCTTTGCCAATAGTTCATTTTCCACATTATTCCCTTCATCTTTGAATTGCAAATTGTACAGCCGGAAATATTCGCCCTTTTTTGTAAGCAGCGTTTCGTGGCTGCCTTCTTCAATGATTTCGCCATTGACTAAAACGATTATTCTGTCGGCATTGCGGATTGTGGAAAGCCTGTGCGCTATAACTAATGTTGTTCTGCCTTTCATGAGATTATCCAAAGCTTCTTGCACTTCGATTTCCGATTCCGAGTCAAGAGATGATGTTGCTTCATCGAGAATTAAAATAGGAGCGTTCTTGAGCAATGCCCGGGCTATAGAAATTCTTTGTTTTTCTCCGCCGGAAAGTTTGGTGCCTAATTCGCCGATGTTGCTATCATATCCTTGGGGCAATTTCATGATAAAGTCGTGGGCATTGGCCGCTTTGGCGGCATTGATTATATCTCCCTCGGTCCGGTCTATATCTCCGTAGGCAACATTATTCTTCACGGTATCGTTAAAAAGTATTGTTTGCTGCGTCACAATAGCAATCTGGCGGCGTAACGATTGCAAAGATACATCACGAATGTCATAGCTGTCGATGATAATCCGCCCTTCCGTGACATCGTAAAATCTTGGAATTAAGTTGACGAGCGATGTTTTACCGCCTCCGCTCATACCGACAAAAGCAACAACTTCGCCGGTCTTTATCGAAAGATTGATATTTTTTAGCACAGGAATAGTTTCATAGCAAAACGTCACATTTTCTATATCAATATTGCGGCTAATCGGCGGCAGTTTTATGGCATTGGGTTTGTCTTCAATATCAGGTACACGGTCAATAATGCTGAAAACTCGATCCGCGCCGGCAATGCCTTGATTGATGATATTATTGACATTCGCGAGCCTTTTGACCGGCTCATAGAGCATCAGTACAGCCGTCAGAAATGAAAAGAACGTACCGGGTGTGGACTTGCCCTCTAAAACGCTATAGCCGCCGTAAAAGATTACGGCAGCCATACCCAGTCCGCCCAAGAATTCCATCAGGGGGTGGGAAATAGCACCAACGGAAACTACTTTCATGTTTAATTTGAAGAGGCGTTCATTTTCAGCGACAAATCTTTTGTTTTCATATTTCTCCATGCCAAAAGCTTTTACGATACGGGTTCCGGAAATTGTTTCCTGTAAAAGAGAGCTTAGTGTACCCATCGTTATTAGCGTAGATGTGGTCACTTTGCGTATCTTTTTACCAAATACGGAAATGGGGTAAATGGTCACAGGGAAAACAATCATTGCAATAAAAGCCAGTTGCCAATCGGTATAAAAAATGACACCGACCAAAGCAATAAGCGTGAAGGTGTCTCTGATGATACTGGTCACTGCTTCCGACGTTGCGGATTGAATGGACAAAACGTCGTTAGTGATTCGCGACATGAGCAAGCCGGTCGGATTCTGCGTAAAAAAGGCAAGGGATTGCTTCTGTATCTGTTCGTAGAGCTTATTGCGTAAATTCGTAACGATTCGCAATCCGATGAAGCTCATTAAAATAGTTTGCGCATAATTGCAACTCCCCTTGATTAAAAAAATACCTATAACAACAAGAGGAATCCATTTCAGCGAAGCAGGATTTTTAGCAAGAAAGATGTCATCGAGAACCGGCTTAACCAGCACAGCTTGTGATGAAGTCATCACTCCGACGATTAACATGCAGACCATTGCACAGGCGAAGCGCACACTGTAGGGTCGGGCGAGCTTTAAAAGACGTTTAAATGTATCCATAGTTTACTTTATAGCATATCTAGCGCTAGTTGGGCAGCTCTTATTGCCGCGCCGGGTTTGCCCAGTTTGGCACGAATTGCCGCCAATTCATTTGTCATTCCTTTCTTTCTTTCAACGCTTGTTAAAATACCGACGGCCTCTGAAGCAATGCTTTGCGCATTGGCCTTCCCCTGAATCAGTTCCGGCACGATAGTTTTACCGGCAATGATGTTGACCAGACCGATATTTTTTATACGAATGAACAATTTGCCGACAAAATAAGAAAGAGGAGAAATCTTATAGACGATAATCATAGGAACTCCCAGCAGGGCCGTCTCCAATGTCGCAGTTCCCGATGCAACTATGGCCAAATCGGCGCAGGAAATAGCTTCGTATGTGTGGCCGGTAATCACCTGCACTTTCACAGAAAATCCCGAAGTAATTTCAGTGACAATTTTTTCATCGAGCATATCGGCCAGCGGCAAGACAAATTGTACATTTGGTATTCTTCGCGCTAATATTTCCGCCGCTCGCAGAATTTCCGGCAGTAATTTTTTTACTTCCGTAACACGGCTGCCGGGCAAAAGCCCTATAGTAGTTTTACCTTCGGCAAGACCGACCATTTTTCTCGATTCTTGCTTGGAATAATCCGGCTTCATAAAGTCCAGCAAAGGATGGCCTACATAGTTAACTGAGAAGCCTTTTTGACTATAAGTATCAACCTCAAAAGGCAGTATTACCGCCATTTTGCTTACCGTTTTTTTGATTTGACCGATTCTGCTTTTGCGCCAGGCCCATACCTGCGGGCTAATATAGTAGAATACTTTTATTCCTCTTTTTTTTGCGGCCTTGGCCAGAGGAAGATTAAAATCGGGATAATCAATTAAAATGACAAGCTCCGGCCGGTACTCATCCAGCGATTTTTTCATCATGTTCATTATTTTTAAAATACTTCCTAATTTGGAAATAACCTCCGTCAAACCCACAACAGCCATAATGGAAGCGTTGGCCAAAAGTTTTACTCCCGCTTCCTGCAATTTATTACCGCCGATGCCATAAAAATTCAGCGCCGGATCAATTTTTAACATTTCCCGGACAAGGCTGGCGCCGTGCATATCGCCTGATGCCTCGCCGGCAACAATCATTATTGTTTTGTTTTTCCCGACCGCAGAAACTTCTCCCGGAACGGGATTTTTTTCTTTACTGGGCATTATTAATCACATCGGCAATAAGACTGATTTCTTCTTGATTCAATTCCGGAAACATCGGCAGCGAAAGAACTTCACTCGCGCAAACTTCGCTCTGAGGCAGTTTTACCGGCAAATTGTACAAATTTAGGAAAACTTCCTGCTGATGCAGCGGCACCGGATAGTAAACGGCCGAGGCAATGCCCTTCTCCTGAAGAGCAGTAGCCAGAGTATCGCGATTTTTTGAGCGAATAGTAAATTGGTGATACACATGATCGCAACCGGAAGCGGTAGAAGGCAAAATTATATCTTTTCGATTGATAGCCGCGCAATAAGCGGCGGCATTTCGGCGGCGAGCTTCGTTAAACTGACTAATTTTTTTGAGTTTGACGCGAATGACGGCGGCCTGAATTTCATCAAGGCGACTGTTGTGTCCTACTATTTGATGATAGTAACGCACAGAGCTTCCATGATTGCGCAACATTTTTAATTGTTTAGCAATCTCTTCGTTTTTGGTGATGACCATTCCGCCATCGCCGTATCCGGCCAAATTTTTACTGGGAAAGAAACTAAAACAGCCGGCATCGCCTATGGTACCTACCTTTTGAGAATGGTATTTAGCGCCGAAAGCTTGGGCGCAATCTTCTATCACTTTAAGACTATGTTTTCGGGCTATTTCCATAATCGGTCCCATATCGGCAGGATGGCCAAATAAATGGACCGGAATAATAGCTTTAGTTTTACGGGTTATTTTTCCGGCAATTTGAGTGCAATCAAGATTAAAAGTATCGGGGCAAATGTCCACAAAAACAGGGGTGGCATTTAAAAGGGCTACTACTTCCGCTGTGGCAATAAATGTAAACGGAGTAGTTATTACCTCGTCACCAGCCTTAATGTCGCAAGCGCGCAGGGCTAGAAGCAAAGCATCCGTGCCGTTGGCTACCCCGACAGCATATGGCAGCTCATGATAGGCAGCGATTTCTTCTTCCAGTTTACCTACATTAGGACCGAGAATAAACTGCGTTTGTTCCAAAACGCCGCTGATCGCAGCGTCAATTTCACTTTTCAGGGCACGGTACTGCCTTTTTAAATCCACCATCGGAATCATATTATTATATTACCTCGGCGGTTTTCATTTTTTTGATTATATCAATAGCGAGTTTCAGAGACTTCCGGGCATCTTCACCGGAGATAAGTGGCTTGGAGCGGCTGACCACAGTGTTGATGAAAGAGCGGATTTCTTCCTCCAAAGGATCGTGGCTGCCCACTTCGATGCTGTTTTGAATTATCTCCAGCTGCCCCGATCCATTGATTCTTTTACCCAAAGACACGATCTCGCGTTTTTGATAATCGACGGAGTGATACCCTTCAATGCCAAAAAAACGGATTTTTTGCATGGTTTTAGAGCTAATGCGACTGGCGGTGACATTGGCGATACAGCCGGAAGCAAAAGAAAGCCGCACATTAGAAATATCTACTTTATCGGAAAGAATAGGAACTCCGACAGCCTCAACGCTAGCAAGAGGAGAATTTACAAATTTCAATATAATATCGAGATCATGAATCATCAAATCCAAAATAACATCAACATCGGTGCCGCGCTCGAAGAATGGATGTAAACGATGTGCCTCTATAAAAAGTGGTTTTTCGATGACCTTTTCCAGAGCCATGATCGCAGGATTGAACCTTTCGACAAAACCAACTTGCAAAATAAGGTTGTTTCTTCTCGCCAGATCAATTAATTCATCTGCCTGCTCGATGGTCGCACAAATAGGTTTTTCAACCAGTACGTCGACTCCGGCCGCCAAAAAATCCCTGGCGACTTTGTAATGTTCGCCTGTCGGAACGGCAATGCTTACGGCATCAACCTTGTCCAACATGGCGCGGTAATCGGAAAGGGCGAGGCAATTATGAATTCCCGCCGCCTTTTGGGCGCGATCTATGACTGTATCGGCTACAGAGATAATTTCGCAATTTTCCAGTTTCTGGTATTTTTGCAAATGGTAATTGCCCAGGTGTCCGATACCGACAACACCGATTTTAATCTTTTTTCTTTCCACAATCATATTTCTAGCGGCAAGTGCCTCTTTTCGATTCTTGGATAAATTTTATAAAATGCCGTACTTCCGAGATATCTTCTACTTCGTCCTGTGCTTTTTTTAAAGCGGCTTCCAGAAGAAGATTAGAACGGAAAATAATACGGTAGGCGTCTTTGAGTGCTTTGATCGTTTTTTCCGAAAAATTGCGTCTTTTAAGTCCAATCAGATTCAGGCCGAACAGTTTGGCATGGTTACCGGAAGCCACGGTATAAGGAGGCACATCCTTGACAACTGCCGATGCTCCGCCAATGATACAATGAGCGCCAATAGAGGAAAATTGATGTATCCCGGTCAATCCGCCAATAATGGCGTTATCCTCGACATGGACATGACCGGCCAAAGTTGCTCCGTTAGCCATAACAATTCTATCGCCTAAATTGCAATTATGCGCCACATGACAGTAAGCCATAATTAGATTGTGATCGCCCATTATAGTCATACCGATATCAGCGGCAGTGGAGCGATTAATGGTTACAAATTCCCGAATAGTATTGAAGTTGCCAATAACTACACGGGTTTTTTCTCCACCGAATTTCAAGTCTTGAGGCAGCCCGCCGATGGAACAAAATTGGAAGATATGGCAGCCTTCACCGATTTGCGTAAAATCTTCAATTACTGCATGCGGCCCGATAATAGTGTTTTTCCCGATCTTGACATCAACACCAATGACCGAATAAGGCCCAATTTCAACGCCTTCTTCCAGTTTTGTGTCGGGAGAAATAATTGCCGTAGGATGAATCTTCATTTAACTGCCTTTTTTTCGAAAATTTATTTTTTTGATTGGAGGTCTTCCACTTTTTTGACCAAGTCTTCAAGTGTCGCTCTCATCTCGGGAAGTTTTATCCGGCAGGCCTCAATTTTCAGCCATTCTTTATAAGGCATTTGCGGTTTCCCGCCGATAATTTTACCGGATTCTATATCTTTATGAATTTTTGAATCAGCCGCAATCATTACATTGTCTCCAATGTTGATATGACCGGCCATGCCAGTTTGGCCGCCCACTATGACACTTTTGCCCAGCCTGGTGCTGCCCGAAATGCCGACTTGTGCGGTAATAATTGAATTTTCACCGATGACAACATTATGGGCAATCTGGACCAGATTATCGATTTTAACATTGCGCTGTATCCATGTTTTCCCCAATGTAGCACGGTCAATTGTGGTATTAGCGCCTATTTCCACATCGTCGTCTATTTGCACAAATCCTACCTGCGGAATTTTACTATTGTCCCTTCCGGGATTGGCAAAGCCGAATCCATCGGCGCCGACAACAACTCCGGATTGTAAAATTACCCGCTTCCCGATGATACAGGAATGATAGACGGTAACGTTGGCATAAATTATCGAGTTTTCGCCGACCGCAGCGTTACGGCCGATATAAACACCGGGGTAGATAACAGCTCCCTTATCGATTTTTGCCCCGTGGCTAATGAATGCTGCTGGAGATACATGTGCCTCCGGAGAAACAATTGCGCCATCTTCAATATAAGCATCCTTACTGATCCCTTTATGGCCGTGTTCTACCGGAAAAAATATCAGCAATAATTTTCCCAAGGAGACGTAAGGATCGGCCACGGTTATTAGATTTTTACCTTCCACCTCCGTTTGAGGCGGAGCAAGAATAGCCGATGCTCGAGTCAGCTTCAATTTTTTTAAATACTTTTTGTTGGCGATGAATGTAAGATCGCCTTCATTCGCTTCCTCAATAGACCTTATATTGTTAATGATTACATCATCCCGGCCAATAACGGTACCGCCAAGAATCCGGGCTATTTCCTTAAGCGTCATTCCCATTGCAAAAGAGTTTACCTGTTATTTTTTATTATACTCTTCGATAACCTTCTTGCTGAAATCATTTTCTTTAGCGAAATATGGTACCGGCATGCTTGCTGTGTCTATAACCAAAGTATATTTCTCTTTTTCAGCGATAGCGCGGACGACTTTCACTATTTCCGGCAGCAGCTTCTGAGAAAGATCCAAATCGCGTTTTTGAAGTTCTTCGTTGGCATCATTAATCATCAATTGATAGTCGCGCAACTTCTTTTGGTAAGCGGCTTCTTTATCTCTGCGCGCGTTGGCCGTTAGAATGGAGCCTTGTTTATCCAATTCTTCCTTCATTTTCTTAAGTTCTTTTTCTACTGAAGAAAGTGAAGCTTGTTTCTTTTCTGCTACTTTTTTTAAATCTTCTCCCGCCTTTTTGCCGGCGGTGGAATTTTGTATTATTTCTCTCATGTTAACAAAACCGATTTTGTCCGCAGCCAAAGAATTAGTGCTCCAGACAAAAAGCAACAAGATAATTCCTCCAATCAAGTAAATATTCCTTTTCATATAAACTCCCCTCTCTATTTATTTGCAGATAAAATGCATTTTTTATCCACTTTTGAGTTACATAAACATGCCGATAGTGAATTCAATGCGGCCGGCAGTATCATCACTCAACCCCTTGCGGTTAATCACGTAGCCGTATTCAATCCTTAAAGGGCCGATCGGCGAATACCAGCGAATACCGAATCCCACGGACTGCCTCAAATCATCAATATAATATCCGTTATTCCAGGTGTTACCAGCATCGTAAAAAACAACGCCTTTCATACCGGCATCTTTAATAAATGGAAAAACAAGTTCAAAATTAAAGACTAACATTGTCGTCCCACCAATAACGTCAGACGTCCCCGGATTAGTCGGGCCGACATAGCGAAAACCCCTCAGATCGTTAATACCGCCCAAAACATATCTTTCATAAATGGGTATTCTGCTGGTGTCATCGTCGGTATTCTGGAGATACCCGATCCGCGCCTTTGTTGCAAATACCATATCCCAAAACAGCGGGTAATAGGCATTCACCCCTGCGGCGTATTTGATTAATTTTACATTCCCTCCCAAAGGGGGACCTGCATATCGAACAGAGATGCTGGCTTTAGTTCCCTTGGTGGGAAACATATAATCATCGGTTGTATCGCGTACCAAAGATAATGTTACTGCGCTGGTAGTTCTCTCGCCTTCCTGATCTTTGATGACTTGCGGCGCTATAGCCTGAACATCTTGAATATCACTGATAGAAAAATTATAGCCGATATAACCGCTGACTTTTTCCCAAAGCGGGTAGCCCAAAGAAAGTCCTGTGCCTCGTGTATCTAAAGTGTAAGAGTCATATTCTTTTTTGTATTTCCAGATGTCCACCTTACACCAAAGAGGCAGGTCAAAAAGCCAGGGTTCGGTAAAAGATAATTCATAGTTGTTGGTGGTGGAACCTAAAGACGCTTTCAGGCTTAAAATTTGACCATAACCCAGGAAGTTTTGTTGGACAATCTGTCCCATAATAACAGCTTGATCAGTCGCGCTGTAACCGGCGCCAACCATAAACATACCGGTATTTTTTTCTTTGACGCGAATGTTCACATTCATTTTATTTTTGTCGGGGCTTTTTTCCGTCTGGAAATCTACTTCTTCAAAGTACCTGAGGCGGTTCAAATTACTATAACTGTTCTTTAATTTTGAGCTGGAATACAAGTCCCCTTCAACTATATCCAACTGGCGCCTGATAACCTTGTCGCGGGTATTGGTATTGCCGGTAATACCAATGCGGTTAATATAAACCAGTCCGCCTTTGTTTATTTGAAAATCCACATCGACCAATTGTTCTTTTTCTTTGGTATCAATTTTCGGATTAACATCGGCATAGGCGTAGCCTTCATCATTACAGGCTTGAGTTAAGAAATCTATGTCCTTCATGATAGCTTCGCGGTCATAATTTTTATCTTGTTTTATTTTTAACGATTCCAGCAACTCAGCTCTGGGCTTTACGAGTAAATCGCCGGAAATTTCCACTTTACCGACTTTAAACCTTTTCCCCTCTTTAATTTGAATTTTTATATAAATTCCTTTTTTATCGAATGTTATTTCCGGTTCGGCGATTTGAGAGTTAATAAAACCGGTATTGAAATAAAAAGCGGTTAATTTATTAACGTCTTGCTTGAGCTGGTCGCGTTTGAGCAATCCGGAATCCGTGATAAAGTTTAAAATGCCGTATTCTGAAGTACTCATCATGTTTTTAAGCTCTTTTGAAGAGTAGGCTTCATTACCTTCAAAGGTAATCGTTCTGACATAGACCCGGTCATTTTCTTTAATATCCAAAATTACGCGGAAATCTTTTTCTCCATCTTTTTCGACTGAGTCGGTTATCTCGGCATTATAATAACCTTTGCTGTCATAAAGTGTTTTAATTTTTTCTATATCCGCTTTGATTTTTTCCTGATTCAAACTTTGTCTGGTCTTGATTGTCATGACCTCTTGGATATCATCCTTGCTTAAAGCTTTATTGCCTTTGATCTGAATGTCCGCAATCAGTCCTTTTTCCAAAACAGTAAATGTGACAATTTTCCCCTGCGGTGTTGAAGTCGCCCCCGCACTTACGTCCAGGAAAAAGCCCATTTTGAAAATTGTCTTAATGTCGGCGGCAATATCTTCTTCAAAAAAAGGATTACCCTCTTTGCTTTTAATCTGTTGAATAATAGCGGAAGCTTCGATCTTTCGATTACCCTTAATTTCAATTTTGGCTATTTTCTCAATTAGTCCTGTTCGAACAAGGATTTCGGTTTTTAATTGAGCTGCTATAGAACCGAGATTGGCCAAACCTTTGCCTTGAACGGAAACCGGAGATAAAATATTTCCTGTGCCTACATCAATTATTTTAGCGTCAACACTTAAAGTTTCACCCAATTGTGTCAAGCTGCCCATAACAACAAAATCAGCGCGCAAAGATTTCCCCGCGCTAATTGCCTGGCGTTCATCTACTTTCGCTTTGCCTTTAAGAAACGAATCCGCAGGAATCAATTGAATAAGTTTTTCCTTTTTCAATTCTTCGGACAATTTTTTGTACAGGGATTCCTTGATGGCAGCACTATCTTCCTTACTGTAAACTTCAAAAGGCAGTATGCTGATTTTTTTTAATTCCTGAGCATGCGTTTGGGTAAGGGGAAAAAGCAACAAAAGCAAAAAAGTCAAACACACATGACGAGCTATTTTATTTATAATCATAAATTCTCCCGTCGCGCAGTCCGATCCTGCGGGACATCCTTTCTGTCAATAATTTGTTATGAGTTACAACAACAAGTGTGATCTTTCTTGCTGTATTTAAATTAATCAGAATGTCTTCTATCTTTTTTCCTGTCTCCGTGTCAAGGTTTCCTGTGGGTTCGTCGGCAAGCAATATTTCCGGCTCCATTATCAAGGCACGGGCAATAGCCACACGTTGTTGCTCTCCGCCGGAAAGTTCTCCCGGTTTATGTCTTAATCGATGTTCTAATCCAACTTCTGCGAGTAATTTACCAGCTTTTTCGGCAACTTGCTTCCTCGGCATGCCGCTGATTAAAGCCGGCATCATAGTGTTTTCCATGGCGTCGAATTCGGGAAGTAAATTATTAAATTGAAAAATGAAACCTATCATTGAATTGCGGAATTGAGCCATCTTCTTTTCTTCCCAATCAAAAACATTTAGTCCATTTATATAAAGATGCCCTTCCGTCGGATGATCCAACGTGCCCAAAATATGAATAAGAGTACTTTTGCCGGCGCCGGAAACACCAAGAATTGCCAATGATTCTCCCTTGGCAATTTCCATATTCAGGCCGCGCAACACTTCAATTTTATTGCCGTCTTTAAAAAAAGTTTTCGATAAATTTTCCAGTAAGATCATCTTTTACTTTCATAAAATTAATTATTCATACCTTAAGGCTTCTGCCGGGTCCAATCGCGATGCTCTTAAGGAAGGATAAATCGTGGATAAGAAGCAAACAATCAATGTGCCGATAATAATGACAATTACATCGCCATAGTTAACCTGTGAGGGAAGTTCACTCAAGTAGTAAACATCACCGGGTAAAATCTTAAAGTGGAAAATTTTCTCCACAAAAAGCGATACTTTCTGCAAGTTCAGGGCCACTGAAAGACCCGCAATACAGCCTAAAAATGTCCCGATTACACCTACAATCAGCCCTTGATATATGAATATTTTCATTATGCCGCGGGAAGTTGCTCCCATTGATTTCAAAATAGCGATATCCTTGCTTTTTTCCATAACAATCATTATCAAAGCGCTGATTATATTAAAAGCAGCAACAAGGACAATTAAACTCAAAATAATAAACATGACGCGTTTTTCCAGCTTTAAGGCGGAAAAAAGATTTTTATTCATTTGCATCCAGTTATTCGCCCAAAAGGGGAATCCAAGTTTACTTTGGATTCTGCGGGCAATGCTATCCGCCTTATAAATATCATCGACTTTAATATCAATTCCGGTGACGCTATCACCCATTTGTAAAAAATCCTGACAATTACGTAAAGATAAATAAGCAAGTGTCGAATCGTACTCGTAAAATCCGGACTCGAAAATACCCACAACGGCAAATTTCTTCATGCGGGGCATCGTGCCCATCGGCGTAGAGATACCAACCGGCGAAATAATGGTGATTGTATCGTAAAGAAAAATCCCCATATTTCTGGCCATTTCTTTACCGATGACAATTCCGCCTATCTGTTCACTATATTTCCGGGAGAGTTCCTGAGGAATTTTATTGAGATATTCAATACTGCCCTCTCTGATTTTTCCCAAATTGATAACTTGGAAAGCGCTTTGAGTATCCAAACCGCGAATGACTACACCGCTGACACCGTTACCGCTGCGAATCATCGCCTGAGTGTAAATAAAAGGAGTGGAAGCAACGACTCCTTCCGTTCCGGCAATCAATTCTTGAACTTTTGGATAGTTTTTCATGGAGCCGCCTATATCCGCCGTCAGTTCGATATGGGATTTAATCCCCAAGATTTTCGTGCGTAAGTCCGTTTCAAATCCATTCATGACGGCAAGCACAATAATCAAGGCCGCTACACCTAAAAAAATACCAAAGATCGAGATAAAGGTGATGATCGAAACAAAAACTTGTTTGCGTTTCGCTCTTAAATAACGTTTGCTTATAAAAAATTCGTAGGGCATTAAAATATATCCTGCATTTGGGGTTACTTAATTTCCTGGAAGAAATGAGTGATTATCACCACTTTATTCCTGTCTTGTCCTTAACAGAGGAAATAAAATGACGTCTCTAATGGAAGCTGAATCGGTAAAAAGCATTGCCAAACGATCTATACCGATACCTTCACCGGCTGTGGGCGGCATAGCGTATTCCAATGTTCTGATGTAATCTTCATCCATTTCATGAGCTTCGTCATCACCGGCATCTCTTTCCTTCAACTGCTGTAAAAATCTTTCCCTCTGATCACCGGGATCATTTAATTCCGAAAAGGCATTGGCAATTTCCTTGCCGTAAATATATAATTCAAAGCGGTCGGTTAAGTTAATATCAGTAGCCGACCGGCGCGAAAGGGGAGATACAGCCACCGGATAATGAGTGACAAATGTCGGTTGAATGAGCTTTTTTTCGACAAGTTCATCGAAAATGGCTATTAAGATTTTCCCTAAAGAATCGGTTTCTTTGCTTTCACAACCGGCCCTCCGGGCAAAAGCCAAAGCCTGGGCTTGATTTTCCAGCGCAGCCGGGGGCATTCCTGCCATTTCTACAAGAGACTCCTTAACTGATACGCGCCGCCAAGGCGGGGTCAAGTCGATTTCCGTATCCTGATAATTGAATTTCAACCCGCTAAATATATCGGTGGCAATAAAGGTAAATAAATTCTCGGTAAAAGACATCAAATCTTCATAAGTAGTATAGGCCCAATAAAATTCCAGCATGGTAAATTCTGGATTATGAAAAGTCGAAATGCCTTCGTTGCGGAAGTTACGGTTAATTTCATAGACTCTTTCCAGTCCGCCGGTAACAAGCCTTTTTAAATAAAGCTCCGGGGCAATCCGTAAGTAAAAATCCATATCCAGTGCATTATGATGGGTTTTAAAGGGGCGAGCCATTGCTCCACCGGCACGCGGTTGCATCATCGGTGTTTCTACTTCCAAAAAGTCATGCTCGTCCATAAATTTGCGAATAAGTTGAATAATATGGCTGCGCCTGTAAAAAATTTCCTTAACCTTGGGGCTACTAATCAAATCAAGATGTCTCTGGCGGTATCTGGTTTCAATATCAGTGAGACCGTGCCACTTTTCCGGCAGAGGCCTTATTGCTTTGGAAAGCAGGCGTAAATCCTCTGCTTCAATAGTTAATTCGTTGGTTTTAGTACGAAAGAGTTTACCGGAAATGTAAATAATATCACCGATATCAAGTTTTTTAAAAATAAAGTAAGCATCATCGCTCAGGATATCTTTAGCTATGTAGCTCTGGATTTGTCCTTTGCGATCTTGAATCTTGATAAATGCCGCTTTGCCGAAATTGCGCATGGCCATTAACCGCCCCGCTATGGAAAATTTTTGCCTTAACTTAGAAAGATTCTCGCTATCAGAATTACCAAACTGAGCCAAAATTTCTGCCGTAGTATTTTGGGGTTTTATATCATTGGGATATAGGTCGACTCCCGCTGCTCTTAAGGCCGCTATTTTCTCCAGACGGACATGCAAAAGTTCATTATCTTCCATAATTTCTCCGCTTTTTACAAAGCTAGTTTGATTATATTTATTTTGCCAAATAGTCAAGCAGGATTGTATAATAACTGGATGCTAAAGATAATTTTTAAACAAGTTGGCAACACAAATTTAGTTTGCTACAAACAGCAATGTTATGTATTATAAATGAGACTTATCAATAGGGAGGTCAAAATGGTAAACAAGGCAATGTTAATTGGCAGACTGGGTAAAGATCCGGAAGTTCGTTATACACCGGATGGCACAATGGTCACTAATTTCAATTTAGCCACGGACGAACAGTGGAAAGATAAAAATGGAGAAAAAGTTCAAAAAACAGAGTGGCATAGAATAGTTACTTTTGGGAAATTAGCTGAAATTTGCGGTAATTATCTAGTTAAAGGAAAGTTGATATTTGTGGAAGGGCGGATTCAAACACGTTCCTGGGAAGATAAGGATGGTGTAAAACGTTTTACTACGGAAATTATAGCTTCCAATATGCAGATGCTTGATTCCAAAGCTCAGAGCAAAGCGGATGATTCATCGCTTGAGGCCTCATCTGTAAGTTCCAATAGTGCTGGAACTCCGACAGACGATGTTCCTTTTTGAACGGTAATGTGCATTGCCGGTTTTTTTAAAACTTACCTATAAAGATTAATGGAAATTACCTCTTTAAAATGAGATTTAGTCAAAATTATCGTCATCTTAAAGCATAAAAGGAATACAGTCTGCTTAAATAAAGCAACAATAATTGATACTTTGCCGTCTTTTTCATCAGAGTTTATTTTTTTCTTCTTCCTTTTTTGTTTCTTTATTGGCTATTTCGTTATTTTCGTTGACTGATTTTTTGAAGTTTTTAATTCCTTTGCCCAGAGCTGAACCGATTTCCGGCAGTTTTCCGACACCGAAAATAATCAAAATAATTATCAATATTATCAGTAATTCCGGCATTCCTATTCCAAACATAATATTACCTCATCCTTTTTTATTTTTTAAAATTATGGCAACCGCAAGCGGATTACCTGCCCTGATTTCCCCAGGTTTTTTATTTCTTTTCCCCTAAATTTTATTTTAACTCCGCCGGCATTGCCAATATCAATATCAAAACTTGTCGCTTTGTATTCGATTTTTTCTCCGGGCTTTAAGAAAACTCGGGACGCTGGATTTTGATCGGTTTTAATCCTTATCCACGTTTCTTCAGTTGCTTTAATAATCAAGTGGCTGACTTCTTCATTAGCTGCCGGTCGCTCATCTTCCGCCGAAGGTTTGGCAGTTGCATCCCCTTCTGGGGATGCAACTTGCGCTTGTTTATCAGGATCGTTTACGACAGGATTTAAATTGGCTGTCGTTTGTCCGTTTATGGAAGCAGCTGTATTAACTTGTGTATTTACTATTTGTTCCTTATTTTCGACAGAAGCGGAAACTTTTCCAGTTGAGTCATTCATGATGTCCGTTGCCGGTCGATATTGCATTGAAATCAGCCACATTACTGAAGCAACAACTATTAAAATTGATACAACTCCCCAAAAAGGACCGCAGTGAGCAATTCTTGTAAAGAAAGAAACTTTGTCCTGAATATCTTCAGGCGGCAGATTTTCCAGAATATTTAGAGAATTAAGATATTCTTCGTAGCCGGCAAGGATTGGTTTGCTGTCAATATCCAAAACATGGGCGTAACTTTTGATAAAATTTTTTGCGTAGATAGACTCCGGCAGCAGATGAAAGTCGCCATTTTCTATAGCCTCTAAATAGGCGACGCTTACGCGTGTGCGCCTGAATACATCTTTAAGAGAAAGACCCAGAACTTCTCTTTTAGCTTTTAAGCCTTGAAAATTAGTGTTTGAGTTTTCTGTAGCCATATAAATCACAAATAAGAACATATTTATACATTGACTATCATTAATTTTACTACAGCGCAATCCTTTAAAAGGATAAGCAGTATGTATATTATTACTTTATATTTTTTGTAAATTTTACTACTAATATATTGCGTTAAATATTAGTAGGAGCTTTACACTATGCGGCAATGGAAAAATTTTGCTGAAGAGATTGCGCGAAGGGCTGGGGCGCTGCTAAAAGAAAAGTTCGGCCAAAAACATGAAATTCATTATAAGGGCGAGATTAATCTAGTTACCGAAGCAGATAAATTTTCTGAAGATTTAATCGTTACAGCGATCAGCCGTAACTTCCCCGACCATGGAATTTTATCGGAAGAATCGCCGGCTATCGTTGGCGCTGGAAAAATGCGCTGGATAATAGATCCCTTGGACGGAACAACAAATTATGCTCATGGGTATCCTGTTTTTTGTGTTTCTATTGCTCTGGAAAAAGACGGATTTATTATTCTGGGTGTAATTTATGATCCGATGCGGGAGGAAATGTTTATTACTGTCCGCGGTGAGGGCGCTTATTTAAATGGTAAAAAACTGTCCGTTTCACCGACACATGATATTTCGCGAAGTCTTTTGGCTACCGGCTTTCCCTATGATATCCGCAACAGCAAAGAAAACAATCTCGACTATTTTAATTCTATGGCTAAAGAGGCGCAAGCGATACGGCGGGCCGGAGCCGCCGCCTTGGATATTGCTTATGTTGCGGCGGGACGTTTTGATGGCTTTTGGGAGTTAAAGCTCATGCCCTGGGATATGGCTGCGGGCTTGCTCATGGTGGAAGAAGCAGGCGGTGCAGTCTCAGATCTTTTTGGAAGCAACTGGAATATATCATCGCCGAATGTTCTTGCCTCCAACGGCTTGATCCAGGAACAAATGATCAAAATATTTAAAAATGCGGTTAAATAGTGAAGCAGTAATCACGGGTATGAACAAGCTTTGGGAACCGATTCGAAAGCTCGCTGCAGGGTATTATATCCCTGCTTATACGGGATCAATTCAACTAAAAGACATTACTGCGCTGTGCTTGTAATATCTGAGTTTCATTAATTCAACTTGCCAATTCCGACGTGTGACCGCTTGTGACCTTCAGGTTATTAGGTTATACATTTCGCTTTCGGAAATGTAGTTTCACGACCGCCGCTTCGCGGGATTGTTCAACTAACCAATTTCGATGCGCTTCGCTTTCGGAATTGGAGTTTCACAAATAAAATTTTCTGCTCAAGTGAACAATCTAATCGCCGGAAATAATCGAAAGAAAGATTTTTCTTGAGCGGGGGCCATCAAATTCGCAAAAAAATATTGATTGCCAGGTTCCTAAAACAACCCGTCCATCTTCAATCAAGACTAACTCTGAAACGCCGACTAGTGACGATTTGGCATGCGCCGGTGAATTCCCCTCTGTGTGCCGGTAATCGGCGGTTTGAGGGAAAGCCCTTTCCAAAGCAGATATTATATCGATGGGCACATTAGGATCGGCATTTTCATTAATGGTAATCGCGGCTGTTGTGTGCGGTGTAAAGACAACACAAATGCCGCTTTTGACTTTTCTCTCTTTAACTGCCGCTTGGACTAAAGACGTTATATCAATCATCTCTGTCCGCGAAATCGTCCGAACATTGATTTCTTTCATAATAATTTTACCGGAAAACTAATTTGAAGATTCTTTGATCGCCTGATAAACATCAATGATAATTTGTTGGGAAAGAATTTTCAATGCTTGGCTCATTGCCTGGCAGTAGCCGCGCAGTGTTTGTTCGATTAATAACTCTTCATGATGGTATTTTTTTTGAAAAATTATACGCTTATTCGCTTCCACTTGGTTGGAATTTTTCAATGTTATCTGCAAACTGATGACGGCAATCTTGCTGTTTTTTTCTACACGTAAGAAAAATTCTCCAATACCGCCCTGGATAAGAAAACCGGCTTCTTCCACAGTATAGCGGGAAAAAACTGCATGAAAAAGGCCACTTGCCTGCATGTCTCGTAATAAGTTATCGGCTACCATATCGGCGGGGTTGACTGCCCAGCGGTTGTAATTAAAAGAATCGAGAGAATAATTATCGGTCCGGAAAATCATGTTTTGAGTATTATAGGCGGAAGCAATGGTGAAACGGTCAAACTTGATTGTTCCATCAAGCTGAGCTTGTTTTTCCAAGGTGGGGACCTGATAATCCAATATATAATTTTCAATCTCATGCTTGGGCTTTCCGCCAACTGAGCATGCTTGAATTACAAGAAAGAAAAAAATGAAGCAAATAATTCGACTGTAGATTTTCCTCGGTGACAGATATTTTTCCATTTTGTTTTCCGTAATCATTCCATAATTTTTTTAGGTGGCGCCGACCGTTTAAAAAATAATTCCGACGGATTATTATTTATGCTTTCTGAAAATGCTTGCAGGTTTTCCATGGTTACGCGAAGATTTTCCATTGATTTATCTATGTTAGCTGTTGTGGAATCCAGATTAGCCATAATATTGTTGGTATGTTTCCCCGCTAAAAAAGTTTCAACTGCCTTGGTAGTGTTCTTCAACTGATCGGATAGTCCACTGAAGTCAACTGCTTTTATGTTCTTCATTATCTCGTTTGTATCCGCTAAAAAGCGGCTGAATTCGGAGCGACGCGAAGGTATGACGGGGTGCTTTGTTTTAAAGGTAATGACGGGAGAACTTGATTTTTCACCCGGTTTGACTTGATCTAATTCGATGAAGACGATCCCGGTAATGCCTGCTGTCCTTAATTGAGTCTCCGTGTGGTTTTGCAGGTCTTCAGTTAAATCGACTTTCATAATCACTTCAATCAATCGGTAATCCGGCGCGACATTAATGCTTTTGACCTTGCCGACTTCCACGCCGCGATATTTAACTGCGGAATCGGCCTGTAGACCTTGAACCGATTCGTCAAAATAGGTGACATAGGTAGAACCGGACATAAAAAAGTCAGCAGCACCTACCCAAATAATGATAATTACGGCAATCAGTGTACCGACGATTACAAAAAGACCGATTAAAAATTCGGAAGTTCTACTTGCCATATGATGTACTCCGGGAATCAACCTCAGGCAGTTGCCTCAAAAAAAAGCTTCGTACTCTAGGATCCGTAGCTTTTTCCTTCAAGTCCAGCGGCTTACCTTCGGCAATAATTCCTTTAGCTGTTTTATCCAACATTACTACTCTATGGGCAATTTTGCAAATAGATTCTAATTCATGGGTAACAATAACCATTGTCGTTCTCAGCGCTTCATTGGTTTTAATAATTAAGTCATCCAATTCGACTGCCGTGACCGGATCGAGCCCGGCAGATAGTTCATCAAAAAAAAGCACGATAGGGTCAAGAGCCATGGCCCGGGCTATGCCTGCTCTTTTTTTCATTCCGCCGGATAACTCCGACGGAAAATGATTTTCATATCCGGCCAGATTGACCATGCCTAATTTCATTTTGATAATCATATTAATCGTCGCGGAATCAAGGTTAGTATATTCCTGCAGCGGCAGGGCGATATTGTCACTCAATCTCATCGAACTGAATAAAGCGCTGGATTGAAAAAGAACCCCGATATTTTGCCGATATTCGTTTAGCTCTTCTTCACTCGCAGAAATAATATCTCTGCCGCGAAACATAACTCTGCCTGAGGAAGGTTTTTGCAGTCCAATCATAATTTTTAAAAGTGTCGATTTGCCGCAACCGCTTTCACCGACAACAACCAATATTTCGCCCTTATTTACCTGAAAATTCACCCCTTCAAATACAATATTACTGCCAAAGCGGGCAGCTAGATTTTCCACAACGAGTATTGGTTTGTTATCCGGTGACTGCAAAAATTGCTCCTTCATTTTATGTAATATAATGTAACCGCGAAAATTGAATCCGCCACAACGATAAGAAAAATTGCGGAAACGACTGCGGAAGTAGTAAATTTCCCTACGTCCTGTGCTCCGGCACGAACTTGAAATCCTCTCTGACAGCCAATCCCGGCGATAAGTCCGGCAAAGACAGCGGCTTTAACCAGACTGGTTACTACGTCAAACACTTTAATGGTTTTTATGGATTGCGTAAGATAGGTATTTACAGTGAGATCTAGTCCGGTTACACCGACAATCAAACCGCCGAAAACACCGAAAAAATCAGCATAGACTGTTAAAACCGGAACCACTATTATCATCGCGAAAACTTTGGGTATAGTCAGCAATCGAACGGCATCAAAGCCCATAGTGCTCAGAGCATCAACTTCCTCATTGACCACCATGGTGCCGATTTCGGCGGCAAAGGCCGATCCGGAGCGGCCGGCTACTAAGATGGCCGTCATAATAGGGCCAAGCTCCTTGACCATCGCAAAACTAACAAGGGAAGGAACATAAATATTGGCGCCGACTTGTTTTAGTTGTAAAAATGACATAAAGGCAATAATAAGCCCGATCAACACGCTGATTAGCCCGACAATCGGCAAACCGTCTACTCCGGCGCGTTTCATGTAAAAAAGAACATCTTTGATTCTCAAAGATTGCGGATGCATAATGGTATAAAAAATGTCGTACAGCAGTTCACCGACAAACGTTACAACGTTCGCAAAATCACGGACAAGATGTAAAACGGAATCCCCAAGTTGGATCAAAAAGAGGTCTTGTCGCATTTTAGCTTTAAATGGAGTTTTAGTCAGCGCCTGTTCATGAATAACACTGTAAATTCCTTTTGTTTCCTCATTTAAATTAACTAAAGAGCAATTGATGCTGGCAACGATCGTATCCTTTTGGATTTGAATTAAGGCTAAAGCCGCGGCACTATCCAAATAAGATATGCCGGAAAAGTCTATGTTGATTTCTTGCGGTTTTTGTTTATAGATCAGTTGTTTGATTTCTTCGGTAAAGGCCTTTAAATTTTTTAGCCCAAAGTCTCCCGTCAGATAAATAACAAGAATCGAGTTCCTTTTTTCGGATGATATCTTATAGAGTTTTGACCAATCCTGTTCGCTTTGCATAAACATTAATTGCTGGTTTTAAGTAGAAAAGATATTTTAAAGACAAATATTCAAAATATTTTACAGTAGTTAACGCTTTCACGATAATTTTGTCAATGCCAAACTGAGCCATCCCGTCTGTAATATGTTTCACATTTCGTTCAACGGTTTTTAATATTTCATTTAAAAAGAAGGGACAAAGAGGGATATTGCTTGATGAATGTTGGGAAGCGATAATTGATAAATAACCAGTATAATCTTGTATTTACAAGCATTAATAAGCATTATTGATATTTTGGCATGATCCTTCCATTAATATAAAGGCAAATCCCGGCAAGCGGGATAATTCGACCAACAAGCTTCAGCGGCAGTGACCTTTAGGTTATGCACTACGTTTCTGAAACTTGGGTCTCATTATAAACAGGAGGTAACAGATCATGAAAAAGACATTAGGAACAATGATGGTAGCGGCGGCGGTTGTCCTTTT